>OBWW01000048.1_pt1 | contig 141428 bp, 129 predicted proteins | sample 1538091 | NCBI WGS metagenome assembly OBWW01 (sample SAMEA2580125, study PRJEB22360) | human gut metagenome | biome: human gut; feature: human-associated habitat; material: faeces | place: Denmark | collected 2008/2010 | reverse complement strand
TTTCTTCAATGGCTGGAGGCTTTTGGCTCGCAGCGACTACTGAGCATTTTGGCAGTATCGGAAAGTCTCTGGGGCGTCTGTTCACCCAGCCAGCTGCGCTGACAAACTAGAATTTTTTGCCAAAAGAATATGGACAGACTTTCTGAGAAAATAAATTTTAAAGATTTGACACAAAAATTGCTATTTTTGATATAATCATAATGTAGGTTTAAATGACTGCAAAAGATTATTTTAGAAAGATTTCAGGTAATATATTATGTTAAATATTGATAGACAACGTATTATTTTAGATCAGCTATATCAAAAGGGATCAGTGAAGGTTTCTGAACTGAGTAAGGAACTCGGGGTTCATGAGGAGACTATTCGGCGCGATCTTAAGGCGCTTGCGGCAAAATGGGATATTAAGACCGTGTACGGGGGAGCTGTTTTGAAAAATACAATCAGTTCGCCAGCTGTACAGGAGATTAATATGCTCTCGAAGCGAGGCAGCCATTATGGAGAGAAACAGATTATTGCGCGCAAGGCTGCTGCTCTGATTCAGCCAGGACAGACGATCGGACTTAATTCCGGAAGTTCTGTGGAGTATATTCTTGATTACATTGAAGGAAAACAACCATTGAATATTGTAACTTTAAATATCCATATTGCAGCAAAGGCTCTTCTTCTTGAGGGAGTAGATGTTTATATCCCAGGAGGAAAGCTCCGAACGCAATCAGGATCTGTAATGGGATCAGAGGCTGCAGATTTTATCCGTTCGTTTACTTTAGATCAGTGTTTTTGTGGTACATCCGCTGTGAATTTGTCCAAAGGTATCTGTCATCCTAACATTGAAGAAGTTGAGGGGAATCGGGCAATGATTGATGCTTCCCGCAAAAAGTATATTGTATCTGATTCTAGTAAGATGAATCAGACCGCCCCTTTTAAAATGTTTGATATTGACTGTGTCGATGGATTTGTCGTGGATAATAACTTTCCACCGGAGTATAGAGAATATATGGAATTACACGGAATTGAAGTGATTTAATTCTGGTTTGCGCAGGTAAATGAGACACTCACTGTATGGCATCCTTTTTCATAAATACGACTGGGCAGTTACAAGCCCATGACCTTTAGGTCGTGGGTAGTTGACTTTCGTCAGTTTGCCCGCAAAATCCATTTTACTTCTCTCTCGTTTTATGTTATGTTTATATACGATTATGCCATTTTTTATGGCTGCTTTTTTGAGTATAGAGAATGGAACGAAAAAACAATAAGACATAATATATTTTTTGAAGGAGGAAAACATAAGTAACGGAATATATTGACTATTGTGATTAAATGTATTTAAATATACTCAAAGAAGAACATTAAAATGAACACATCAAATATCACAAATTATAAACCAAAAGATTTTTCTGAACTTTTAGGTGTATCTGTCAAGACATTACAACGTTGGGACAGAGAAGGAACTTTAAAGGCAAACCGAACTCCAACTAATAGGCGTTATTACACTTATGCTCAGTATCTACAATTCAAAGGTATAAATATTGGAAATGATAAACGCCAGGTAGTTATTTATGCCAGAGTGTCTACAAGAAATCAAAAAGATGATTTGCTAAATCAAGTTGCATTTTTAAGACAGTTTTGTAATGCTAAAGGAATTATTGTGGACCAGTGTATTGAAGAGTATGGAAGTGGTCTTAATTACAACCGTAAAAAGTGGAACGAATTATTAGATGAAGTAATGGAACAAAAAATCAAAACCATAATCGTAACGCACAAAGATAGATTTATCAGATTTGGTTATGACTGGTTTGAAAGATTCTGTATGAAGTTTAATACAACCATAGTGGTAGTAAATAATGAAGAACTATCGCCACAAGAAGAACTCGTGCAGGATATTGTTTCAATACTCCATGTGTTCTCTTGCAGGCTGTATGGGCTTCGTAAGTATAAAAAACAAATAGAAAGGGATGAGGAAATTGCTAAAGAGCTTCAAAACGGAAATCAATCCAACAGAAGCACAGAAAGTAAAAATTCAGAAAACAATAGGTACTTGTAGATTCATCTATAACTTCTATCTCGCTCATAACAAAGAACTTTACGATAAAGGCGAAAAGTTTATGAGCAGTAACAAATTTAGAATCTGGCTTAACAATGAGTATCTTCCGAATCATCCAGAATATTCCTGGATTAAGGAAGCTTATTCAAAAGCGATAACACAGGCAGTAAATAATGGACAAACCGCATTTACAAGATTTTTTAATCACGAGAGCAACTTTCCGAATTTTAAAAAGAAAGGCAGATCCGATGTGAAGATGTATTTTGTAAAGAATAATCCGAAAGATTGCTGCTGCGAAAGACACAGGATCAAGATTCCATCGCTTGGGTGGGTTCGTATCAAAGAAAAAGGATATATTCCAACTACCAAAGATGGATATGTAATTAAAAGCGGTCATGTTTCCATAAAGGCTGACAGATACTATGTTTCAGTCCTTGTAGAAATCCCAGATAACAAGATAGCAAATAATTCCAATGAAGGCATTGGCATAGACCTCGGATTAAAGGATCTTGCTACTATTTCTAATGGTAAAACTTATAAGAACATTAACAAATCTGCAAAATTAAAGAAACTTGAAAAACAACTTATCAGGGGACAGAGAAGTCTGTCCCGAAAATATGAAAATTCAAAGAAAGGAGAGTCCACTCAAAGAGCGAATATACAAAAACAAAAGATCAAGGTGCAGAAACTTTATCAAAAGATAGATAATATCCGTACGGATTACATTAACAAAACAATCGCAGAGATAGTGAAAACCAAACCATCCTTCATTACGATTGAAGATTTAAATGTGAAAGGCATGATGAAAAACAGACATCTTTCAAAAGCAGTTGCGTCACAGAAGTTTTATGAATTTAGAATAAAACTTCAAGCGAAATGCAATGAAAACGGAATTGAACTTCGTGTGGTAGATAGATGGTATCCATCATCTAAAACTTGTCATTGCTGCAAAAATATCAAAAAAGATCTAAGGCTTTCAGATAGAATTTTCAAATGTGATTGTGGTTATATCGAAGACAGAGATTTCAATGCTGCACTTAATTTGAGAGACGCCATGACTTACGAAGTTGCATAAATAAACGCAGACGTAGGTATGTACCGAAGGCTATTTCGGGAATTTACGACTATGGAGTGTACAAGAACTTGTGAGTAGATATGATTTCGGTCAATCCAAAGCATACACGATGAAGTAGTAAGTAGAACTCGTGAGAGTTTACATTATCTCGATGTGAGTATATTTAATCACATTTTGAGTGGCAGTTGTAAACGAGAATGTCAGAGATTTATTTTGACAATGGAGCGACCACAAGAGCGCTGCCGCAGGTGCGTGAGATTATGGATGAAGTACTTGAGAAAGAGTATGGGAATCCTTCTTCTATGCATATGAAAGGATTTGATGCAGAGAAGTATGTCAATCATGCGAAAGAGATTATTGCAAAGAGCCTGAAAGTTGATCCAAAGGAGATTTATTTTACTTCTGGTGGTACAGAGGCGAATAATCTTGCATTGATCGGTACTGCATTTGCAAATAAAAGAGAGAGAAAGCACATTATTACAAGCTGTATTGAACATGCTTCTGTATATAATCCATTATCTTTTTTGGAAGATGAGGGATTTGAAGTGACCTATCTTCCTGTCGATGAACATGGAATCGTAGATTTAGAGGCATTAAAGAAGGCGATTCGTAAAGATACGTTGATGGTTTCTATTATGTGCGTGAATAATGAGATTGGTGCCATCGAACCGGTTGAGGAGATTGGAAAGATTGTAAAGTCTTTTGATCCAAAGATTTTATTCCATACCGATTGTATTCAGGCATATGGTAAGTTGAATTGTTACCCTAAAAAATGGAAAGCAGATATGATTTCTGTAAGTGGACATAAGATTCATGGTCCAAAGGGAATCGGATTTATTTATATTAAGAATGGAACAAAGATAAAGCCGATCATCTGGGGTGGAAATCAACAGAAGGGAATGCGTTCCGGAACAGAAAATGTACCGGGAATTGCAGGGCTTGGTAAGGCGGCAGAGTTGATTTATGAGAATCATGAGGAAAAGATCGCACATATCAGAGAGATAAAGGAGCATTTTATAAAAAGAGTGATGGAAGAGATTCCAGATGTGAAGGATAATTCTGGAGATGCTCCGCATGTGGCGAGTATCAGCTTTTTAGGAGTAAGAAGTGAAGTGCTTCTTCACGCATTAGAAGAACGTGAGATTTATGTATCAGCAGGTTCTGCCTGTTCATCTAATAAACCGGAAGTCAGCGGTACTTTGAAGGGCATTGGTCTTACAAAGGAATACTATGAATCGACGCTTCGTTTTTCATTCTCTATTTTTAATACAGTAGAAGAAGCAGATATTTGTGTGGAGGCATTAAAGGAGTTATTACCGATGCTTCGGAGATTTACAAGACGATAAAACAATTAGAACATATAAAAAGGAGATATTTATGGAATTTAAAGCATTTTTGATTAAATATGCGGAAATAGGAATCAAGGGAAATAACCGCCGCTTTTTTGAAGATGCCCTTGTTCGTCAGATGAAGTATGCATTAAAGCCGGTTGGAGAGTTTGCTATCCGAAAAGAATCCGGACGTATTTTTGTACATGCATTAGAAGAATATGATTTTGATGAGGCAGTGGAAAGTTTAAGCCATGTATTTGGTATTGCAGGAATCTGTCCGATCGTAGTGGAAGAAGATAAAGATTTTGAAAAGATTGCAGAAGTAGTAGAAAAATATGTTGATGAAGATTATGCAGACAAGCATTTTTCTTTTAAAGTACATGTAAGAAGAGCAGATAAAAAGTATCCGATTCCTTCTATGGAAGCGGCAGCCCGTCTTGGAGAGAGATTGTTAGAGAAGTTTGAGGACTTAAGTGTTGATGTACACAATCCGGATGTTATGCTTACAGTGGAGATTCGTGATAAGGTATATATTTATTCCAGAGAAATCGCAGGACCGGGGGGAATGCCGGTTGGTACAAACGGAAGAGCAATGCTTCTTCTTTCCGGTGGTATCGACAGCCCTGTGGCAGGTTATATGATTTCTAAGAGAGGGGTAAGTATTGATGCAACTTACTTCCATGCACCTCCTTACACAAGTGAGAGAGCAAAGCAGAAGGTTGTAGATTTAGCGAAAGAAATCGCAAAGTATACAGGACCGATCACTCTGCATGTCGTTAACTTTACAGATATTCAGATGGCAATCTATGAGAAGTGTCCACATGATGAGCTTACGATCATTATGCGCCGTTATATGATGAAGATTGCAGAACATTTTGCTAATCAGGATAACTGTCTTTCTCTTGTTACAGGAGAAAGTATCGGACAGGTTGCCAGTCAGACGATGCACAGTCTGTATGTAACGAATGAAGTTTGTCAGATGCCGGTATTCCGTCCATGTATTGGACTTGATAAAAATGAAATCGTAAAAGTGGCAGAAAAGATTGGAACATATGAGACATCTATTCTTCCGTATGAAGATTGCTGCACGATCTTTGTAGCAAAACATCCGGTTACCAAGCCGAGATTAGATGTGATCAAACGTTCTGAGAGAAATCTTGATGACTGTATTGATGAATTGATGAAAACAGCGATCGAGACAACAGAAGAGATTAAGATTCATGCACATTAATTGAAAAATGTATTAAAAAAACCGGGGAAAATAAAGTATTTTCCTCGGTTGATTTCATACATTATGTAACTGTGCAATAAAATTATTCAGTTACTAAATATGGCTGTAACTGTTCCATGATCTCATCGAGATTATCAGCGTTATGGATATTCAGATCAATAGGTTTAGAAATATCTAAACTGAAAATTCCCATGATAGATTTTGCATCAATAACGTAACGACCGGAAACTAAATCAAATTCTGCATCAAAGCGATTGATAACATTAACAAATGTTTTTACCTTGTCGATGGAATTTAAAGAGATTTTAATCGTTTTCATGTATACGTTCCTCCTTAAAATGTCTATATATTTTTAATAATATAGTACCTTTTTAGTGTAAAAAAGTCAATAGACTTAAGGAGAATTTGGAAAATATTATCTAATAATAAAGGGTAATTTATTGTCCTTCCTTTCTGTTGATTTTTTTTATATATGTTTATATGATTAAAGAAGGTAACGTGTGAGAATAAAATGATAAAAGGTTCCGAGAGTATATTAGAGCAGAAAAGGAGAAACGGAAAAAGGAGATTTTATATTATGAGCAAAAGAAGAGCGGCATTTCTTACACTGGGCTGTAAGGTAAATCAGTATGAGACTGATGCGATGGAAGAAATTCTTGAAAAGAATGGATATGACATTGTCAGTTTTAAAGAGACAGCGGATGTCTATATTATAAATACTTGTTCTGTTACAAATATGGCAGACAGAAAGAGCCGTCAGATGATCCACCGGGCCAAGAAGAATAATCCGGATGCAGTGATCGTGGCGGCAGGATGTTATGTACAGGCTGCAGAAAAAGAAATGGCGGAGAAAAATATGGCAGATATCCTTGTCGGTAATAATAAAAAGAAGGATATTGCACAGATCCTTGAGGAATATTTTGCAGTAAAAGAAGAAGAACAGAAGGTTCCGTTAGTTTCTGAAGTAATTGATATTAACCATACAAAAGAATATGAAGATTTGACAATTCATAAAGTAAATGAGCATACACGAGCATATATTAAAATACAGGATGGATGTAATCAGTTTTGCTCTTATTGCATCATTCCTTATACAAGAGGAAGAATCCGCAGTAAAAACCCCGAAGAAGTTATTGAAGAGGTAAAGAATCTGGCAGCACAGGGATATAAGGAAATCGTGCTTACCGGAATTCATTTAAGTTCTTATGGTAAAGATCTGGGGGATATAACGCTTCTTGATGTGATTCAGAGAATACAGCAGATAGAGGATATTGAAAGGATTCGTCTTGGTTCTTTAGAACCACGAATTATTACAGAACAATTTGTAAAGGAATTAAGAGCGTGTGATAAAGTCTGTCCACACTTCCATCTTTCTTTACAGAGCGGCTGTGATGAAACGTTAAAGCGTATGAATCGTAAATATACAACGGAGGAATATGAGACGGCCTTAAATGTTCTTAGAACATATTACGAGCATCCAGCGCTGACTACTGATGTTATCGCCGGTTTTGTCGGGGAGACAGAAGAGGAGTTTGAAAAAACAAGAGCATATCTTGAAAAGATTAATCTTTACGAAATGCATATTTTCAAGTATTCTGTAAGAGAGGGAACAAGAGCGCAGAAGATGTCCAGTCATGTGCCGGAGCAGGTAAAGACAGAGCGTTCCGATGTACTTCTTGCGATGGCAAAGCGCCATAAATCGGAATTTGAAAAGTGGTATGTTGGAAGAAAAGAAAAAGTACTTTTAGAAGAAATCGTAGAGAAGAATGGTAAAAAATATTTCCAGGGATATACTGCTCATTATGTGAAAGTTGCGGTAGAATTGTCGGAAAATGATACAAAATTAAGACAAAATGAAGTAATTGTAGTAGATATTCAAGGATTTATTGATGAAAATTTACTGTACGGAAAAGTTTCGATTGAATTTTAATGTCACTCATAGTAAAATATTTATTGATTGTAAATCTGCTAGAAGGAGGTAGACATGGGTAGAAATAATACACAGTTTTTTCATGTGGTTAAAGAACAGGAATACGATGTGGCATCTATTTTGAAAGATGTGTACGAAGCATTAACGGAAAAAGGATATAATCCTGTGAATCAGATCGTAGGTTATATTATGTCTGGAGATCCGACGTATATTACCAGTCATAAGAATGCAAGAAGCCTGATTATGAAGGTGGAACGTGATGAGATTCTTGAAGTTTTATTCGAAAATTATATTGATACTCAGTTGAAGTAATTATGAAAGAAAGATGGATGGGTCTTGATTACGGGACAAAGACAGTAGGCGTGGCAGTCAGTGATGCTTTGGGTATTACTGCGCAGGGAGTGGAGACGATCACAAGAAAGTCGAACAAGAAGCTGCGCCAGACCCTGGCAAGAATCGAAGCATTGGCAGAAGAATACGAAGTGAGCAGAATTGTGCTTGGATTGCCAAAGAATATGAATAATACGCTGGGAGAAAGAGCAGAAGAAACGAAAGAGTTTCAGGAGATGCTGCAGCGAAGAACCGGATTGGAAGTAGTCTTATGGGATGAAAGACTGACTACGATGGAGTCTGAAAGAATTTTACAGGAGGGTGGAGTACGTCGTGAGAACAGGAAAGAACGTATTGACTGGATGGCGGCGACTCTGATCCTGCAAAGTTATATGGATGCATATCCCATTCCGGAAAAGTAAGCAAAGAACGGACGTAAGTACGGAAGAAAGAGGTTTTTTATGAATGATTATGAAAGCATTCCATTTGTGACCGAAGACGGAGAAGAAGTGGAATTCTATGTCCTTGAACAGACAACTCTTAATGGGTTTCACTATCTGTTAGTAGAAGACGGAAGTGCAGATCCGGAAGAAGAGGATGTTGTTGTCTATATTATGAAGGGAGCCGCTGGCTCAGAGGACGAAGAAGAGATGGCAGCCTATGAGATGGTTGAAGATGAGGAGGAACTGATATCAGTATCAAAAGTATTTGAACAGCTGATGGAGGATACTGATTTTGAAGTAGAGTAGCAGGCAGACGTTTGTGTGAGGATAAAACGGCGGATACTTTTGCAGAAAGGGATTGTCCGTTTTATTCTATGCAACCGTACTTTCTGCTATGGACAAGTGAATAGTAGAACGGAGGTTATAATTTGAAAACAACAGGAAATCAATCAGTAAAGATAATACCTCTCGGCGGATTAGAGCAGATCGGTATGAATATTACTGCGTTTGAATATGAAGACAGTATTATTGTAGTAGACTGTGGTCTGGCTTTTCCGGACGATGAGATGTTGGGAATCGATTTAGTTATACCAGATATTACCTATTTGAAAGAGAATGCATCTAAGGTAAAGGGACTTGTAATTACCCATGGACACGAAGATCATATCGGTGCGATTCCCTATGCTCTTAAAGAACTGAATATGCCTATTTATGCGACAAAGCTTACAATGGGACTTATTGAGAATAAGTTAAAAGAGCATAATCTTTTAAGAACAACCAGAAGAAAGGTCATTAAACATGGCCAGTCTATTAATCTGGGAAGATTTCGTATAGAATTTATCAAAACGAACCACAGTATCAGTGATGCGGCAGCTCTTGCTATCTATACACCGGCAGGAATTATCGTACACACCGGTGACTTTAAGATTGATTACACACCGGTATTTGGAGATGCGATCGATCTGGGACGTTTTGCAGAACTTGGAAAGAAAGGTGTTCTTGCACTGATGTGCGAGAGTACAAACGTAGAGAGAGAAGGATATACTCCTTCAGAAAGAACCGTTGGGCGAACGCTTCGCCATCTTTTTGATGAGAATAAGGATCATCGTATTATCGTGGCAACTTTCGCTTCCAATGTAGATCGTGTGCAGCAGATCATAGACTGTGCATATAGTTGTGGAAAGAAAGTAGTAATCGAAGGAAGAAGTATGGTCAGCACAATTTCTACGGCGGCAGAGCTTGGCTATATTAAGATTCCAGACAATACGCTGATTGACATAGAACAGATGAAGAATTACGTGGATGAGCAGCTCGTGCTTATCACAACAGGAAGTCAGGGAGAGACAATGGCAGCATTAAGCCGTATGGCAGCTTCCACACATCGCAAGGTTTCTATTAAGCCGGGTGATGTGATTATTTTCAGTTCTCATCCGATTCCTGGTAATGAAAAGGCAGTATCAAAAGTAATGAATGAGCTTGCCAAGAAGGGAGCGAGTGTTATTTTCCAGGATACACACGTTTCTGGACATGCCTGTCAGGAAGAGATTAAGCTTATCTACACGCTGACAAAGCCACAGTATGCTATACCGATACATGGAGAGTATCGTCATTTGAAGAGACATAAAGATCTTGCAGTTGAGATGGGAATTCCAAAAGAGAATGTTATGATTCTGCAGTCTGGTGATGTACTGACCATTTCTAAAGAGCAGGCGAAGGTAACTGGTCATGTGCCGGCACAGGGAATCTTAGTAGATGGTCTCGGTGTTGGAGATGTCGGTAATATCGTTCTTCGTGATCGTCAGCATTTGTCGCAGAACGGATTATTTATAGTAGTAGTTACACTTGACCGTTATAATGGAGTACTTTTAGCGGGACCTGATATCGTTTCAAGAGGCTTTGTTTATGTGAGAGAGAGCGAGAAGCTCATGGAAGAGGCGAAGAGTGTTGTTACGAATACGTTAGAGCATTGCAATGCGAAGAAGATTACAGACTGGGGTCGTATTAAGGGAGCTATCCGCGATGATCTCGGAGATTATATATGGAAGAAGATGAAGAGAAGTCCGATGATTCTTCCAATCATTATGGAAGTGTAGAACATGATGAATGAAGGAAAGTTATCAATACCGTTCTTTCCTGATACAGAAGATATTTGTCAGAGCACGAAGCAGCTGACGAATATGATCTGCCATACAGAAGATTACAAGTGTTATCAAAAGGATCTGGCAGTTCTGAAAGCACAGGAGGAGCTGTATCATAAGTTTAAAGAATTTCGTGGAAAAAGCCTGCATTTACAGCTGGAAAGAGAACAGGAACAGTACTTTGAAAGAATGGAGTCGCTTCATTCGGAATATAAAGATGTGCTGACAGAACCAGTGGTGGTAGATTTCCTTTCCGCAGAACAGCGGATATGCAAGCTGATGCGAATAGTATATGATGGTATCGCAGAGGATATCAAGCTGGATCTGTCCTATATGGATGAAGTTTAATAAAAGACAGATAAATACTGGCAGATACTTATGCGCTTTATAAAATCAGGCACATAGGATTCTGGGATATATCAGATGTGAGATGACTTCCACCTCTTCAGGTGGCGAGGAGCAAATTAGTATCAGTGGTGGGAGTCAATCCCCCATCTGATATAGCCTCCGGCAGGATTGCAGAGATGCGCAAAAGAAATATGTCATGTTTTGCATGACGCGCATCTCGCAGCAAGAATGCCGAGGCATTCTTGAATTCTGAGATATATTAAGAATAAAAGGAGTAAGGATAAGGGGTAGGAATCATGTTGGAAAGAGTAATGCACATCATTATAAAGACATTAGCATATATTTTTATTCTGCTTCTTTTTGTTCTGCTCTTTGTGCGAATGAGTGGGTTTGGTCGTGCTATTTTTGAAGACAAGGCAAAGAACAAGCCACAGGAAGCAATAGAGACTGTACTGGTTGTGGAGGAGAAGGAATCCCTTCTGGATATCTCTAAGGATCTGGCAGAACAGGGGATCGTAGATAATGCATATCTGTTTGCCATATCTCTTCGATGTATGAACGGATATGAGAATATCCGTCCGGGAGAATATCGGGTTTCTTCTTCCACGAAGCCGTCAGATATATTAAAACAGTTAACCCATGAGGAGGAAAAGCTACAGTGATCACAGAAGAGAGAGTTCTGGATTTCATTCGTTCCTTTGGAGTAGACAGAGGGTCTGAGGCTTTGCATATGATTGAGAAAGAGGCAGTCAGGGATGATGTGCCGATTATCCGTAAAGAGACAGGCGAGCTTCTTCGAATACTACTGCAAATTAAAAAACCGGAGAGAATTCTTGAGGTAGGTGCTGCCATAGGATTTTCTTCGGTTTTTATGGGTGAAAATACCGGGAAAAATACACACATAACAACAATAGAGAATTATCCGCCGCGTATTGAACGGGCGAAGGCAAACATCGCCCTTGCAGGCATGGAAGATAAGATTACGTTAATTGCAGGAGATGCGGCAGAAGTTTTAAAAGGATTGTCCGGAAGCTGGGACTTTATTTTCATGGATGCGGCAAAGGGACAATACATTCATTTTATGCCGGAAGTGATGAGACTTTTAGCTCCGGGAGGAATCTTAGTGTCAGATAACGTGCTTCAGGACGGAGACATTTTTGAGTCCCGCTATGGCATTAAACGACGGAATCACACGATTCATAATCGAATGAGAGAGTATTTATATGCACTGACCCATGATGAAGCAATCGATACCGTTATTCTTGAAACCGGAGATGGCATGGCAATCAGTGTTAAAAAAGAAGATTAAAATTAAAATAAAAATGATAATACAGGCGATACCATAATGATCGTCTATAAGCAAAACAGAAAGAAAGGGATATAATGAGAAATACAGAATTACTTATACCGGCAAGTAGTTTAGAAGTATTAAAGACAGCAGTACTTTATGGCGCGGATGCAGTATATATTGGTGGAGAAATGTACGGTCTTCGTGCAAAAGCCCGTAACTTCTCAAGAGAAGATATGGAAGCAGGTATAAAGTTTGCTCATGAAAATGGAGTAAAAGTATACGTTACAGCTAATATTGTGGCACATAATGAAGATTTAGAAGGAATACGAGAGTATTTTAGAGAATTAAAGGAAATTGGACCGGATGCGCTGATCATTTCTGACCCGGGTGTGTTTATGATAGCAAAAGAAGAATGTCCGGATATTGAAAGACATATCAGTACACAGGCAAATAGTACAAACTATGCAACATATAATTTCTGGTATGCACAGGGAGCAAGTCGTGTTGTGGCAGCCCGCGAGTTATCGTTAAAAGAGCTTTCAGAGATTCGTGCTAATATTCCGGAAAATATGGAAATCGAAGCCTTTGTTCATGGAGCAATGTGTATTTCTCATTCTGGAAGATGTCTGCTTAGTAACTATTTTACCGGAAGAAATGCAAACATGGGAGCATGCACACATCCATGCCGCTGGAAATATTATGTTATGGAAGAAAGCCGTCCGGGCGAATATCTTCCTGTGGAAGAGAATGAAAGAGGTACTTATATTTTTAATTCAAAAGATCTTTGTATGATCGAACACATTCCGGATCTGCTTGAGGCTGGAGTGGATAGTCTGAAGATTGAAGGACGTATGAAGACAGCACTTTATGTGGCAGCTGTTACCAGAACGTATCGAAGAGCGATCGACGATTATAAGACTTCTCCAGAATTATTTGAAAAGAATTTGGATTATTACCGTAAAGAAATCGCAAAATGCACGTATCGTCAGTTTACTACAGGATTTTATTACGGAAAGACAGACGAGAATTCCCAGATCTATGATGCAAATACTTATATTAAGGAATATACGTATATCGGAATCGTGCAGGATGTTGATGAGAATGGCTGGTGCAAGATTTACCAGAGAAATAAATTCTCAGTAGGAGAAACAATTGAAGTGATGATTCCAGACGGAAGTAACAGAAATCTCAAAGTACTTGGTATGGAAGATGAAGATCGTCATGCAGTAGAATCTGCACCACATCCAAAACAGGAAATCTGGATCAACTTTGGGGAAGCATTAGAGAAGGGGTATCTGCTTCGAAGAAAAGAGTAGGAACAGTGTCCATCCTGTCATGCATATAATGTAAGGAAAACGGGTTTCGGAGCGTTGTATGCGGTCATTTAAGAAGCCATTAAAGATGGAAGAAGAAAGATATTATCTTAAAATGTACCGTAACGGAGATGAGAAGGCGAAAGAGAAATTGATTGAGCATAATCTCAGGCTGGTTGCCCATATTGTAAAGAAATATAACTCACCAGACCGAGACCTGGATGATCTGATTTCCATCGGCACGATCGGATTGATCAAAGCAGTAAATACATTTGATCTGGATAAGGGTGGAAGGCTGGTAACCTACGCTGCCAGATGTATAGAGAATGAACTTTTGATGATGCTTCGCCAGGAAAAGAAGATTCTAAGAGAAGTATCTTTATATGAACCAATTGGTACCGATCAGGAAGGAAACCACATCAGTCTTCTTGATATTATTTCTACGGATGAGGCGGCGCTGGTGGATCAGTATCTTCACAAATATTATCTCAGTCATCTTGAGCAGGAAGTCTTTTTGTTAGAAGACAGCAGGGAACGGACGATTATTTTGAAACGATATGGATTATGTGGAAATAAACCACACACGCAAAAAGAAGTAGCGGCAATGATGGGGATTTCCAGGTCGTATGTAAGCCGTATTGAGAAAAAAGCGTTAGAAAAGCTTAGAAACAGTTATGAAGAATATATGTAACTTACGAAAATGCGAAGAATGAGAAAGGAAAATATATGCGGCACATGTTATACCCGGATGAGTATATGGATTCTACTTATGCAATTGATTTTAAAAAGTTATATAATGACGGATACAGAGGAATATTGTTCGACATCGACAACACTTTAGTTCCTCACGGAGCTCCTGCGGATGAGCGGGCGATTGCTTTGTTTAAAAAATTAAAACAGATAGGTTTTACAACCTGTCTTATATCGAACAATAAAGAACCGAGAGTAAAAAGTTTTTGCGATAAAGTAGATTCTGACTATATTTTTAAAGCAGGAAAACCTCTGCCGGGAGGATATGAAGAAGGAATCCGTAAAATGAAAACAACAAAAGAAAATACCCTGTTTATAGGAGATCAGATTTTTACAGACGTATTAGGGGCAAATAGAGCCGGTCTTTACACGATCATGGTTAAGCCGATTCACCCAAAAGAAGAGATTCAGATTGTTCTCAAACGATATCTGGAAAGAATCGTTCTGTTTTTCTATTTCCGAAGCATAAGGAAAAAAAGTGTTGAAAAATAGAGGTATTTATTATAGAATAGATTAATGAATGATTTACTAGTGATTAAGGAGGATTTTCAGATATGATTTCTGCAGGCGATTTTAAAAATGGCTTAACTATCGAACTTGAGGGAAATGTATTTCAGATCGTAGATTTCCAGCATGTAAAACCAGGAAAGGGTGCAGCTTTCGTAAGAACGAAGATGAAGAATATTAAGAACGGTGGTGTTGTTGAGAAGACATTCCGTCCAACAGAGAAGTTCCCACCAGCACATATCGAGCGTACAGATATGCAGTATTTATACACAGATGGTGACTTATATTACTTCATGGATGTAGAGACATTCGATCAGATTGCATTGAATGAAGATATGATCGGTGACTCTCTTAAGTTTGTTCGTGAGAATGATATGGTTAAGATGATTTCTCATAACGGAGATATCTTTGCTGTTGAACCACCAATGTTTGCAGAGTTAGAAGTAACAGAATGTGAACCAGGTGAGAAAGGTAATACAGCAACAGGAGCAACAAAGCCTTGTACAGTTGAGACAGGAGCAGTTGTATACGTACCTTTATTTGTAAATCTTGGCGATAAGTTAAAGATTGATACCAGAACAGGAGAATACTTATCCAGAGTATAATTTTTGTTCATTTCAGAATATCTTTATGACATTTTGAAACTATGCAATAAGTTAAAAGCAGGCGGAAATCATACTTTGGTTTTCGCCTTTTATATTTTATGTCAGATGAGAGATAACGTTTACTCTGCAGGTAAGCGCGTATCTCGCAGCAAGAATGTGAGACATTTTTGAGAGATATTTTTGAATAGATGTAACAGGTTTTTAAGAGTACATGAAAGTAGACATTTTACAGGAGGCAGTCATGAAAAGAAAAAAGAAATCAGGTGCCGTTAAGATGATCGCAGCAATCGTAGTTGTTGTGATATTATTATGTGGTATTTTTGCTATTATAAGGAATCTTTTTTCTCCTGGTTCAGCAGATAATAAAGCAGGGAATAAGGGAATGGATTCAGGAAAAGCAACAGAAGCATCAACTGAAAAAGCGGATAATAGTGTACCGATGACAGACTTAAAGGTTAGTGCACCGGCAACAACGATTCGTGTTGGCGAGACAATGCAGTTAAAGATTACGCATGAGCCATCGAATGCGACAAATACAAAGCTGAAGTGGACTTGTGATAAAGATGGAATGGTAACAGTTACAAAAGATGGCGTGTTAAAACCAGGCAAGAATGCAGGTAAGAATACAGTGAAGGTAACTGCTACAGCAACAGATGGTTCGAAGTTAAGCGCATCTTTTGATCTTAGAATTTATCCGGCAATCGACCCAAGTAAACCAATGGTAGCGATTACTTTTGATGATGGTCCTAACCCAGATACAACAACCCCAATGCTTGATACTTTGGAAGAAAACTATGCAAAGGCAACTTTCTTCTGTTTAGGACAGAATGCGGGATATTATCCGGAAACTGTACAGAGAGAACATAATCTTGGTATGGAAGTTGGAACACATACGTACAGCCATAAAGTTCTCACAAGTCTTGACGCATCTACACTTGACAGTGAGATCAGCAAGTCTGTTAACGCGATTGAAGATGCCATTGGTGTGAAGCCAGCCTTAATGCGTCCTCCTTATGGAGCAGTAAACAAAACAGTATTATCTGCAGTAGGTGGATATAATCTTTGCTGTATGAACTGGTCTCTTGATACAGAGGACTGGAAAACAAAGAATGCAGATGCGACCTATAATGAAGTGATGAAAGCACAGGATGGAGATGTTGTACTTCTTCATGACATCCACGAATATAATGTAGATGCAGTAAAACGATTTGTTCCGGATTTGATCGCACAGGGATTCCAGTTAGTAACCGTACCTGAACTCTATAAAGCAAGAGGAGAATCTCTTGATGCGGGAACTGTTCATTATCGTACAGATCCTACAACACAGGCAGTGACAGAGACAACACCTGCAGATTCTACCGATGCAGCAACAGGAACTACCGCTGCTTCAGAGTAAGATGCCTGCAGCCCAAAGGTAGAACGAAACTGCTACAGCTACTATTTAAAAGAAGCATGATTTATTAAAGTTATAAAATCAATACTTTAATGAATTATGCTTCTTCTTTCAAGTTCGGCATTAAAAAGTTTTAACTAGAATTTTTAACTATAATTAATTATAGAAAGAGGAATTTGTATGAGTCAGAAAAATAAAGGGATTATCTTGATTATTACGTCAGCTTTTTTCTTTGCACTTATGAATATGATGGTTCGGCTTGCCGGAGATCTGCCGTCTATTGAGAAAAGCTTTTTCCGTAATTTTGTTGCAGTATTTTTTGCGCTTATTGCTTTGAAAAAATCGCATACACCAGTGCATATACCAAAAGGACAGCTTAAAAATCTGTTGATGCGTTCAATCTGTGGTACGCTTGGTATTTTATGTAATTACTATGCGATCGATCATCTGATGCTTGCAGATGCATCTATTTTAAATAAACTATCTCCGTTCTTTGCCATTTTGTTTTCATTTCTGCTTCTAAAAGAAAAAATACATCCATTTGCGGCAAGTTGTGTATGTATCGCTTTTATCGGAAGTTTATTTGTTATTAAACCAGGTTTTGCCTCAGTAACTGCACTCCCGGCTTTTATTGGACTTCTTGGTGGAATGGGAGCAGGAATCGCATATACGTATGTTCGAATCCTTGGAACAAACGGTGTGAAAGGTCCGTTTATCGTCCTCTTTTTCTCCGCATTCTCCTGTATCGTGACATTGCCATATCTTATATTTGACTTTCATCCAATGACACTTGCTCAGTTTGGCTGTCTGCTCCTTGCCGGATTATTTGCAAGTGGAGGGCAGTTTACTATTACTGCAGCATATACCTGCGCACCGGCAGGCGAGATTTCAATCTATGATTATTCACAGATTATTTTCTCCACAGTCCTTGGTTTTCTGTTCCTTAGACAGATTCCTGATTTGTGGAGCTTTGTCGGATACGGAATTATCATCGCAGCTTCTGTTGCCATGTTCTTGTTCAATAATCGAAAGAGAGCGTAATCTTTCTTTCTTTTTTTGAGCTTTTACATGATTTTTTGCTTTCTCGTAAATATCAAATGCTTCTGTATATCTTGGACTGTAATCATTATGGTAACGACCTGCTTTTTTCATAAAAAATCCTTTCATTTGTTATAGATAAAAATCAAAAAAATCTGAGAGTACAGTATAATATATTAAAAAAAATGTCAAGATACCTTTTAACCCTAACTAATGTCAATGAAAGAAATATAGAAAGTGCTTGCAAGAATAATTAAGCCATAGTATAGTCTATATATTATAAAATGCAAAGCAAGTACACAGGAGGATGAAGTATATGAGTAGTCACTTGAGTAAAACAGAATACGAGATAATGGAGTATTTCTGGGGAATGGGGGATAAGTATACTTTTGGGGAATTAATGAAGTATTTTAATGAGAATCTGGATAAAAACTGGAAGAAACAGACATTGAATACTTTTTTAAGCCGTCTCATTGAAAAGGGACTGTTAAAGAAAGAAAAAGAAGGAACAAAGACCTGTTATCAGATGAAGATAACAAAGGCGCAGTTTAAGCAGAATAAAGCAAGGGCGATTCTTAAAGAGTCCTACGATGGAAAGATCAGCCATTTTATTGCGGCGCTGACAGGTGATGATGCGATTACGGATGTGGATGAGCAGGAACTGCTCTCACAGATTAAAGCAATAAAGAGTGATTCCTGAAGTTATAATAGAAAAAGCGAAGAAAGATAACAGTTTGTAATTAAATAAAAGAAATGATAAAGTGTGCTATATAGATAGTGCACTTTTTTTTTCAAGAGAATGAAACATTTTATATAAAAACTGCGTCTATATATAAAGTAAAATAAGGTACAGATGATCGAGATCATTGCGATGATGGAACGACTTGATTGCGCTGAGGAGGAGAATGATGAAGATAAGAATACTGGGATTTGGAGTACTTATAGGAATCCTATTGTGTTCCATAGCAGTGAATGCAGAGGAATATGATAGAAAAGGAGAGGAGTCTCCTTTGGCTATGGAAAGAATGTATAGTGTTCCGCATAAGATATATGGGAGAAAAAAGAATCGAAACAGAATTCGAAGAGTGTACGGAAAGTATCAATTACCTCCAGATGCTAAGGTGGGAGACATTATAAAAACAAAAAGAGGATATAAGCAGATTACCGGTATTTATGAAAATGGGCGGTTTCGAATGAAGAATCTTGAGAAGAAACATACTGGGAAGAGAAAAACTAAAGAAAAAAAGAGATACAATCAGAAAACAAGAGGAAAAAAGAGATAAATATAGATATAAAACAAATTACAAAGAAATAAAGAATTTTTAAACTTGCAATTATAAAAGAAAAAACATATTATAGGTATTAGCGATTAGCACTCAAACGTAATGAGTGCTAACAATATAAAAATAAGAAAGATAACAGATTTACAATTAATTTTGATTAGGAGGCATTATATTATGAAGTTAGTACCATTAGCAGACAGAGTTGTATTAAAACAGCTGGAGGCAGAAACAAAAACAAAGACTGGTATTATTCTTACTAGCTCCGCACAGGAAAAACCACAGGAAGCAGAAGTAGTAGCTGTAGGTCCTGGAACAGATGATGTTAAGATGGAAGTAACCGTTGGACAGAAAGTAATTTATTCTAAATATGCAGGAACGAATGTTAAAATGGAAGAGGAAGAATATATCATTGTAAAACAGAGTGATATTCTTGCAATCGTAGAATAATAGGTAACATATATTTATTTTGATTTATATCAGATAATCATCCATAATTTTTGGTTAATATATTTTATATAACAGGAGGAATCTTTATTATGGCTAAAGAGATTAAATATGGCGTAGAAGCCAGAAAAGCATTAGAAGCAGGCGTAAACCAGTTAGCAGATACTGTAAGAGTAACACTTGGACCAAAAGGACGTAACGTAGTTCTTGATAAGAGCTTTGGTGCTCCTTTAATTACAAATGATGGTGTTACGATCGCAAAAGATATTGAATTAGAAGATGCATTTGAAAATATGGGTGCTCAGATTGTAAAAGAAGTTGCAACAAAGACAAATGATGTTGCAGGTGACGGTACTACAACAGCTACTGTTTTAGCACAGGCAATGATCAATGCAGGAATGAAGAACTTAGCAGCAGGTGCAAATCCTATTATCTTAAGAAAAGGTATGAAGAAAGCAACAAATGCAGCAGTAGAAGCTATCGAAAAGATGAGCGAGCAGGTTGGAGGCAAAGAACAGATTGCCAAAGTTGCATCAATCTCTGCCGCTGATGAAGAAGTTGGCCAGTTAGTAGCAGACGCTATGGAGAAAGTTTCTCAGGATGGCGTTATTACAATTGAAGAGTCTAAGACAATGAAAACAGAGCTTGACCTTGTAGAAGGTATGCAGTTCGATCGTGGATATATTTCAGCTTATATGGCAACAGACATGGAGAAAATGGTTGCAGAATTAGATGATCCATATATTCTGATCACAGATAAGAAGATTGCTAATATTCAGGAAATCCTTCCGTTATTAGAGCAGATCGTACAGAGCGGTTCTAAATTATTAATTATTGCTGAGGATATCGAAGGAGAAGCATTAACAACATTAATCGTTAACAAATTAAGAGGAACATTCTCCGTTGTTGGTGTGAAAGCTCCTGGATATGGTGACAGAAGAAAAGCAATACTTGAAGATATCGCTATCTTAACAGGTGGTACAGTTGTTTCTGAAGAAGTTGGTATTGAACTGAAAGATGCAACGATCGATATGCTTGGTCGTGCAAAATCTGTTAAAGTTGAAAAAGAGAATACAGTAATTGTTGATGGTGCTGGCGATAAAGATGCGATCAAAGCAAGAGTAGGTCAGATTAAGTCCCAGATTGAAGAGACAACATCTGAGTTTGATAAAGAAAAATTACAGGAAAGATTGGCTAAATTATCTGGTGGTGTTGCAGTTATTCGTGTTGGTGCCGCAACAGAAACAGAAATGAAAGAAGCAAAACTCCGTCTGGAAGATGCTTTAGCAGCAACAAGAGCAGCAGTAGAAGAAGGTATCATCGCAGGTGGTGGATCTGCTTACATCCATGCAGCAAAAGCAGTGAAAGAAATGGCTAAAGAACTTTCCGGTGATGAAAAGACAGGTGCCGAAATCGTGCTGAAAGCGTTAGAAGCTCCTTTATATCACATTGCAGCGAATGCAGGTCTTGAAGGTTCTGTTATCATTAACAAAGTAGCAGAAAGCGAAGTAGGAATGGGATTTGATGCATTAACAGAAACATATGTAAATATGGTTGAATCTGGAATCATTGATCCTGCAAAGGTAACAAGAAGTGCATTACAGAACGCAACAAGCGTAGCTTCTACTTTACTGACAACAGAATCTGTAGTAGCAGACATTAAAGAAGATACCCCAGCTCCAGCAATGCCAGCAGGCGGAATGGGAATGATGTAATCAATACCTTTTGATTCTCAAACATCTTGATATTTGATTAATATTTTAATTAATATAAGAAATTAAAAAGTACAGTATCGTATATGTAAAGATCGTCATGTGTGAGAATGTTTAAACACATTTTATTTACTATGACATTACAGTTGCGATGCTGTACTTTTTTTGATTCCCACGTTTATTCAAATCAAAATGTTATTTTTAGGGGTTTTGTGCTATAATAGATTTTACTAACGCGCCCTTGGAATCTTCTTATAAATCTTTTTAATATAAGTAAGTGCAGGGAAGACTCTGAGAGTATATACTACATACATGGAGGATTTTTTTAGAAAAAATGGTTGGCATAATAGTATTACAGATTGTATTGATCATATTGAATGCGATTTTTTCAAGTGCAGAGATTTCGGTTATTTCTATGAATGAAACAAAGATAAAGCAGATGGCAGAAGAAGGTGACCGACGGGCTGAGAAGGCTGTTCTGCTCCTTGAGAAGCCGGCAAAGTTTCTTGAGGCGATACAGGCAGCTGTAACATTTGCAGGATTGCTAAGCGGTGCTTTTGTGGCAGTGTATTTTGCAGAGATTGTAAAAAGTGTATTGTTGGAAGTTTTTGCTGGAAGGATGATTGCTTCAGAACAGGTCATCTATGGAGTGTCGGTTATCGTAGTTACACTTATTCTTACGTATGTGAATCTGCTGTTTGGTGAGATATTGCCAAAAAGGGCAGCAATGAGTAAATCCGAGGATGATGCCTTTAAAATGATAGGGATATTATTTCTTGCTGCGAAACTATTTGCACCGCTTGCAGGATTACTTCATATTTCTTCTAATATCTTTTTGCGGATGATCGGTATTAATCCGGAAGAAGAACAGGAAGTAGTTACAGAAGAGGAAATCCGCATGATGCTTGCAGAAGGAAAGGAGCAGGGTACGATTCAGAAGGAAGAGAGTAAAATGATCCAGAATGTATTTGAGTTCAATGATACGACAGCAGAGCAGGTCAGTACAAGACGACGAGATTTGGTTTGTTTAAATCTTGAGGACGATGCGCAGGAATGGGAGAAGACGATCAGAGAATGTCGTTTTTCACATTTTCCGATTATTGATTCAAATCAGGAAGACGTTGTAGGAATTCTTGATACGAAAGATTATTTTCGTTCAGAAGATAAGTCAAAGGAATACGTAATGAAGAATGCGGTGGATGATCCGTATTTTGTACCGGAGAATATGAAGGCCAACATATTGTTTGCACATATGAAGAAGGTTAGGATTTATTTTGCAGTTGTACTTGATGAGTACGGAGGAATGAGTGGAATTGTAACCCTTCATGATCTGGTAGAAGCTTTAGTTGGTGAGTTAGAAGAGGAAGAGATGCCGGCAAAACCAGAAGATATTAAAAAAATCAAAGAAGATGTCTGGCGGATTCAGGGCTGTGCACAGCTTGATGAGGTATCGGAGGCTCTTGGTGTAGAGTTTCCGGAAGTGTTTGATACTTTTAGTGGTTTTGTGTGGGATGCAATCGGGAGAGTTCCGGCAGAAGGAGAGAAGTTTTCTCTGGAAGTGAATGATTTAAAGATAGATGTAAAAAATATTGAGAATCATATGGTGGACTATGCAATTGTGCGAAAAGTTAAGAAAAGAGGAAGCAATGAAGCGGATATTTGATTTGTTAAAAAAGCAAAGTCCAAGCAGGATTATTGCACTGGGTTTTGGCGCAGTAATCCTGACGGGAGCAATACTATTGATGATGCCTTTTTCTCTGAAAAAAGGAGTGCATCTTTCTTTTCTTAATGCATTGTTTACCTCGACGAGCGCTGTTTGCGTTACCGGTCTTGTAGTGGTAGATACGGCAGACAGCTTTACTGCGATAGGGCAGATGGTTATTACTATGTTGATACAGATTGGTGGTCTGGGAATTGCTTCTGTCGGTGTCGGACTGATTATCGCAGCAGGTAAAAGAGTAAGCATTAAAAGCCGTCTGATGGTAAAAGAGGCATTAAATGTTGACACCTATGGCGGAATGGTGCGTCTGGTGCGGGTCGTTCTTGCGATTACCCTTGGATTTGAGGCAGTAGGAGCGCTTATCAGTTTTATTGTATTTAGGAAAGATTATTCGCCATTACATGCAATAGGGATAAGTATTTTTCATTCTATTGCTGCATTTAATAATGCTGGCTTTGATAATCTTGGAGGAATGCATAATCTGATTCCCTACAAAGATAATATTTTACTAAATATAACAACAGATATTTTGGTAATTGCCGGCGGTCTTGGATTTCTTGTTCTTGTAGATATTGTGAAGCAAAAACATTTTAAAAAACTTTGTCTGCATTCAAAGGTTGTTGTTTCTATGACAGCAGTACTTCTGCTTGGAGGTATGTTTATTTTAAAGGCAACAGAAAAAAATATCACATGGATGGGTGCATTTTTTCAGAGTATGACAACGAGAACAGCAGGATTTTCTACGTATGATATTGGAAATTTTTCAACAGCAGGTTTATTTGCAATGTGTATTCTTATGTTCATCGGTGCCTCTCCGGGCTCAACGGGAGGTGGTGCAAAGACAACGACCATTTTTGTGATGATACAGGCTTTAAAATGTTTGGGAAGGAAAAAGTCTGCACATGCTTTCCGGCGTAGCATATCTGATGAGAATATTTCAAAGGCATTTATGATTACAGTATTATATGTCGGCATTTTATGCACTGCTACATTTTTGATATGTGTATTTGAGCCGGAATATGATTTTATACAGCTTATATTTGAAGTGACATCTGCATTCAGTACCGCAGGACTTTCTACAGGAATTACTCCGGAACTTGGCATAGCTGCAAGAATACTTCTTATTCTGTTAATGTTTACGGGACGTGTTGGTGCATTTACACTTCTTTCTGTATGGAGTAAAGATACTACACCGAATGCAAGATATTCTGAAGAAATGATTTCGATTGGATAGAAGAAAGGATATAAAGATGAAAAAGAAGCGTGGAACAGCTTATGGAGTGATTGGACTTGGACGTTTTGGAACAGCACTTGCTATCGCCCTTTCACAGGCAGGAAAAGAAGTAATCGCAGTTGATAGAAGTGAAGAAAAAATTAAAAATATCCGTCGTTATACAGATTATGCGTTTGTAGCAGAGAATCTGGGAATTGATGCGTTAAGGGAAATAGGAATCCAGAACTGCGATGTTGCAATTATCTGTATTGGAGAAAAAGTCGATGTCAGTATTTTAACAACAATGTCTGCACTAGAACTTGGCGTGCCGCATGTTATTGCCAAAGCGACAAGTGAAGAGCAGGGAGCAGTATTAAAGAAGCTTGGAGCAGAGGTAGTCTATCCGGAACGTGATATGGCACTTCGCCTTGGGAAAAAATTAATATCGGATAATTTCCTTGATTTTGTTTCTTTAAGTAACAATATAGAAATCCGTCAGATTCCAGTTGGGAAAAATCTGATCGGAAAAAGTGTGCAGGAATCAGAAATCCGTCGAAAGTATCAATTAAATATTATCGCTTTAGAAAATAATTCGGAAACGAATATTGAAATTATGCCGGATTATCGCTTTAAACATAATGATATTATTGTAGTAATTGGAAAAACCGAAAATATGGATAAATTCGAAGAAGAAAATTAGTCTGGATATTTTAAGAAGGATGTTTTAAAGTTAAAGAAGAATAGGTCATGCATTATATGACACACACCTCGCAGTAAGAATGCCTTGGTATTCTTGAACAAAGTATTTATGAAAAAGAACAAAAGTATCGAAAGCAAAAGAAAGGTAGAAAAGAATGACAAAAGAACAGTTTATGATGGAATTAGAACAGTCTCTGCAAGGAGAGGTATCTGCGTATGAATTGTCCGATTCTTTAACATATTACAGGCAGTATTTTGAGGATGAGATCCGTAATGGAAAAAGTGAGGAAGATGTAATCCGAGAGTTAGGAAGTCCACGTCTTATCGCACGTTCAATCATTGACGCTCATGGGAATGAGGGAGCCGCTTCCGGTAATGCAGGTTATGAAGACAGCGATTACAGGGAAGGCTCGTACAGTAATTATGGAAGTTCGTATGATTCTGAAAGAGGCGATATTGAAAACAGCGGACAGCGGGGAGGCGGAACGCTGCAGAATGCTGGAAGAATGATCATGACAATCATTATATCAGCACTTATATTTTTTGTTGTGTTATTCTTGCTTCGAGCATTGTTACCGGTCGCAGTTGTAATTATTGCAATCGTGTTCATTGTTCGTTTGATTCGTGGATAGAGTAAGAGCATATAAAAAGGAGGAAAATATGATACGGGAAGAATTATTAGAGAAAGTATCCGGGAAGAGAGAAGAGTTTATTTCCTGGTATCATGAATTCCATCAGATACCGGAATTGGGTTTTGAGGAAGAGAAAACAACAGAATTAATCTGTGAGAAGCTTACTGCGATGGGAATTCATCCACTTCGTTTAGATCCAACAGGAGTAACTGCATATATTGGACCACATGATGCCTATACAGTAGCACTTAGAGCAGATATTGATGGTCTGAGAGTTTCAGAAGATACGGATCTGCCATTTCAGTCAAAACATCCGGGAAAGATGCATGCCTGTGGACACGATGGACATATTGCAGGGCTTTTAGGGGCAGCCTCCATATTAAAAGAGATGGAATCAGAACTTACAGTACGTGTCAAGCTGATTTTTCAGCCATCTGAAGAGAATACAAAAGGTGCAAAACATATTATTTCACAGGGAATCTTAGAAGATGTTGATGAGATATTTGGCCTGCATCTGTTTTCCGATATAAAGGCCGGCGAGATTTCGGTAGAACCGGGAGCAAGAATGGCACAGACAGACCGTTTTTCTATTACTTTTATCGGCAAAGGCGGCCATGCGGCAAAACCGCATCAATGTGTGGATGCTACGGTTATGGCAGCGGATTTTGTGATGAATATACAGACAATTGTAGCAAGAGAATTAGACCCGATCGAAGGAGCGGTTGTCACAGTCGGTTCCTTAAAATCAGGAACACAGTATAATATCATTTCAGGAAAGGCAGTATTAGAAGGGACTTGTCGAAGTTATTCTGAAATAGTAGCACAGCATCTACAGGATGCCATCCGAAGAAGAGCGGAAGCGGTCGCTGACAGCTATGGTGGGAATGTAAAGATTGCTTATGAGCAGGGTTCCCATCCACCGGTACTTAACGACGAAGCACTTTCCCGCCGGATCGCAGACGAAGCGGAGCAGCTATTAGAGAATAGAAAGCTGGTCCATATCGCACCATTGATGCTTGGAGAAGACTTCTCCTGGTACCAGAAAGAAGTTCCGGGCGTATTTGCTTTCGCAGGCTGTGGCACACCGGGAAGAAAGTGTTATCCGAATCATCATCCGAAGTTTGAGATCGAAGAATCTGCACTTGCTGATGGAGTACTGCTTCATTTGGCAGCGGTAGTTTCGGCGATGCATCGGGAGAAGGAAGAGTAGAGAACATGTCAGCTTACGCTGACCAGAATCACGCGCCAAGTCTCGCGACGGCTCGACTTGAAATCGGACGTTGGAAAATATTGAGTCGCAAAATATATAAACAGAATATATAATTTAAAAAAAGTGAAAGGAATCCCTGTTATGTGTATTTATATATGATAGGGATTTTTGTGTCATTAAATAAGATTTTGATTAAAAAAAGAGGAGGAGAAAGTGAAAAAGAAAAAAGGAATCCTTCTGCTGTTGTTTATTACAATCTTTTTATGTGTGCTTTGTCTTATCGAATATGCTTTACTTTGTAAGAGCAGGGAGCAGAATCGTAAGCTCCAATCAGATGAGATACAGCAAATACGAAAGGCAGCGAACGTTCCTAAGCAGGATGTATCAGAAGACGGCGTAAAAGCACATGGAAAGCTTACAGTAAAAGGAATTAATTTAATAGATGAAAAAGGAAATAAAGTACAGCTGAGAGGAATGAGCAGCCATGGCCTTCTCTGGTATCCGGAATATACGAATTATTCGTCAATTTGCGAAACAAAAAAGTGGGGAGCGAATATGTTCCGTATTGCGATGTATTCCGATGATGGAAATGGAGAGGGAGGATATGTGCAGAATCCAGATCTTAGTTGGAAATTGATGCAGGCAGCTATAGAAAATACATTGGCGGCAGATATGTATGCGCTTGTGGATTGGCATATGCTTGGTGAACAGAATCCGCTTAATAATGTTGAGAAGGCAAAAGAATTTTTTTCCGAAGTTTCTGCTCTCTATGGGAAGAAGGATGGTATCATATATGAGATATGTAATGAGCCGAATGGAGACACAACGTGGGAAGACATTGTAGAATATGCAAACCAGATTATTCCGGTGATTCGGGCTAATGCGCCAGATGCAGTAATCTTGGTAGGAACACCGGATTATAGTTATTCCATTACAAAGGTGAAAAAAGATGCGTTGCCGTATTCTAATTTAATGTATAGCTATCATTTTTATGCAGGGCAGTATGATGATGCATACGAAAATATGATAGCAGACTGTCAGAGCGGAGGAATACCGATTTTTGTGTCAGAGTGGGGAATTAATACGGAGCAGGGAGAGAAGGACGCCCTAAAGCAGGGAGAGAATTTTGCCAGTTATTTAAATCAAAAGGGAATCAGCTTTGCGGCATGGTCGCTTTCTAATAAAGATGAGGTGTTTTCAGCTTTACGATCAGACTGTAAGAAATATAGTGGCTGGAAAGAGAAGGACTTAACGGAAGTAGGACGCGTTTTATTTTCTGCATTGGGAGGAAAATAAATATAAAAAGTAAATATAAAAAATAAATATAATACGCAGCAAAACGAGGATGAGGTTATGGAAAAACAGGAAAAAAAGACAATGAAGAAAAATACGGGCTGGAATAAGTTTTTTATCATTCTCACAATGATTTTTACATTGGATTATTTAATCTGGAGAATTTTTTTTACAATACCTAAAGAAGAAGGAATACTATCTGTTATTTTCTGGGCAATCCTTCTTATTGCAGAGTGTGTAGGCTTATTGGAAATGGCAGTACATTTTTATAATATGTATGATTATGACCGCGTAAATCTGCATACTCCCTACATGAAAAAAGAAGATTTGCCAGAGGTAGATGTTTTTATCCCAACAATTAATGAGGATATTACACTGCTGGAAAAAACACTCTATGCCTGTAAGCAAATGGAATATCCGGATAAAAATAAAGTACATATTTATCTTTGTGATGATGGAAACCGCCAAGAGGTGAAAGAATTAGCAGAAAAAATGCTTATATATTATGTAACCAGATCAGAACATAAAGATGCGAAGGCAGGTAATCTGAACTATGCCCTTCAGAAATCTTCTTCTCCATATATTGCAGTATTTGATGCGGATATGATGCCAAAGAAGAAGTTTCTTATGAGGACAATACCCTGGTTTTCCAAAGAGCAGATAGGTTTTGTGCAGACACCACAGAATTTCTATTATCCAGACCTGTTTCAGTATAATCTCTATGCCTCTGACCACATTCCGAATGAGCAGGATTACTTTTATAAAGTAGTACAGGTAGCAAAGAATAAGTCAAACAGTGTTATTTTTGGCGGATCGAATGCTGTCCTTTCCAGAAAAGCGCTGGAAGAAACAGGAGGTTTTGTTACCGGTGTTGTCACAGAAGACTTTGCGACAGGAATTGAAATCGAAAAGAAGGGATATAAAGGAATTGCTATCCCTGAAGTACTTGCCAGTGGAATGCCGCCAATGACATTTAAAGAACTTGTCGGACAGAGAAGACGATGGGCAAAGGGGTGTATACAATCTGGCAAAAAGACCCGTTTTCTGTTTTCAAAGGAACTAACCTTTTTGCAGAAGCTAAATTATTTGACGGCGATCAGTTATTGGTACACACCTGTAAAACGGCTCATTTATTTTATGGCACCTTTACTTTTTGCATTTTTCGGAATCATGATAGTAAAATGCCGTCTGTATCAGGTGTTTTTATTCTGGCTGCCGATGTACATATCCGGAAATATCTGCATGCGTCGTTTTTCCAGAAATATTCGTACAACAAAGTGGACAGATATTTATGAGACTACATTGGCACCATGGCTGTTACCGACTGTTCTTACAGCAAATATCGGAAAGAAAAAGAGTATTTTTCGGGTTACTGATAAGTCGGCTGCCAGAAAGAATAACAGTGCCTTTCATTATACGATACCTTATATTGCCGGAATCGCACTCTCCATGATCGGTATTGTAAGACTGGTCGGTTTATCTGGAAGAGAGCAGACGTATACCTACTGTGTCATTCTTTTCTGGCTTTTCTTAAACCTTTATTTTATGGTAATGGCGCTATATACAGCGGCAGGCAGAAAGGTAAAAACAGATTATCAGATTCAGAACATATGTGCCGAAGCAGTTTTTACATTGAAAACAGAGAGGAAAGCTGAAGCAGAAATACAAGCGGAATCAAAGAGATATACAGCAGAGTGTAAAGGATTTTCTGATAACTTTATTGTGGTAGAATTTCCATTTTTAAAGCAAGGTCATAGCAAAGATGGAAACCTTTTTTTAAAAGAAACTGAAATTACACTTCCATTAAAAAGAGGAATTCTTCAAAACAGCGACACAGGAAACCAATATGTATACGAAATAGACTGGGAGAATGCAGATACAGATACCTATTATCGTTACATGGATTTCCTGCACAACCGAATGCCGGTACTTCCACAGGAATTAAAAAGAAATGGAATATTTGATGAATGTATAACCGCGCTCATTTCTCGTCTGATGAACGAGTGAGAATAAAAAATATTTAAAAATGAATGATACTTGCACAATTTTTCATGTGATGAATTTGATGAGTACATTCAAAAGAAAAGGAGGAGTAGCATGAAACAAAAACTAATGAGCAGTATAGGAGGATGCCTGTTGCTGGCATTCCTGCTGTTAGTCTTCCCGATAAGAGGACAGGCGGCAGATTCCATTACAGTTACAGATGATGACAATGGGGTGAAAGTACAGTACGAATTAAGCAAGCGTGGGGATTCTGCGGGTACTTACAGTGCTGCGATCAGCTTTGTTGATGAAGACGCAACACCTGAAAAATTGCATATTAAGTCTAAAGTAACAGATGCAAATGGGACTTATGAAATCAAAAATATTGAAAGCGTTGCCTATAAGAATAGTCTTAAATTAGTGAAGATTGAAGAAGGCATCACATCAATGGCTGGAGGAGCCTGGAAAACAGGGTATGCTGACAGTGATACCGTCAAGATTTCCTTTCCATCTACATTAGAAGATGTAGAAGACAGTTTTCTGAACTGGGATAAGCATCAGGATTCTGTTATCGTTCCAAAATGGCTTTCTAAAATGCAATCGGAAAATGGCGTTGTATACGCAGGTAAAGTAGCGGTTTATGTACCAAAGGCAGAAAATGATGCTTCAAAAGTATCGGAAATTACTTTTAAAGACGGATGTACAAAGATTGCACACAAAGCACTTTTCAAAAATACAGACGTTACGAAAGTAAATATCCCGGCATCCGTCAAAGCAATCGGCGGGGCAGCATTCTCCGGCTGTACGAATCTTTTGCAGGTGAACTTTGCGGCAAATGCACAGATAAAAGATTTGGATTGGAGAGCATTTTATGACTGTACAGCATTAACTTCTATTAAAATTCCGGATAGTGTAACTCGGATTGGAACAGAAACTTTCTCCGGCTGTACCAGTCTGGCAACAATTGATATTTCAAAAGAGAGCAAACTTACAAAGATAGAATATGGAGCATTTGGGTATTATCCTTATAAAATTGATTTAAAGAGCCTTGGTAACTTTTATGATATAAATCCATCTGGCCCCTCAACAAGTGCTCAGGGAGTAAAGGTGAAAGAAATTTATCTTCCGAAAGAATCAATTAAAAACTATGGAGGAGGATCGGCAGCGGGGCTTTTTGCTGGCTGTACCACTTTAGAAAAAGTAACGATAGGAAGCTCTGGAGATGCAAAAGCAGAATTACCAAAAGCAGAATTACCATATGAAATGTTTGCCGGATGTACTAATTTGAAAACAGTTAATATGGATAAAAATGTAAATACGATTGGAACAGCAGCATTTGCTGAATGTACTGGTTTGAAATCTATTGATTTAACAGGAGTAAAAGAGATTATGCCCTATGCTTTTACAAAAGCCGGATTGTCAGAAGTAACGATTCCATCTTCTGTAGAAAAAATTGGTGGAATAGCTTTTGGCGGCTGTATCAGCTTAGAAACAATGACTTTGGAAAGCCGGTGGTCTGGAGAGGATTCGGGGTACAGAAGAATGGTGAACATTTTGGGTAATTTTTCCTATGTGAAGGGTGAGTATTCTTATAATATGCATACCAGCAGCGAGCAGGTAAATAATCCGATAAGAAGCAATGAAGAATTCAGAGCAAACTATCCAGGACAGACAGCGATAAAGACTTTAATTATAAAGAATGATGGAGAGGGGACTGCATTAGATAACAGCAGTGCTTTTGCGGCACATCTTGTTTCATTAGAGAACGTAACACTTCCAGAGGGAATGAAGACAATCCCGAGTGGAGCATTTAAGCAATGCTTTAGTTTAAAAAAGGTTGTTCTTCCATCAAGTATAGAAACAATTGGGAATAATGCATTTGATTCTGATGTTAATCTTGATATTGATTTTACAAAGCTTACAAATCTGACTTCGATTGGAGACTATGCATTTTCTATAATTAATGCCAATGGAGGAAATTCTGCTGAAGGAGACTCTTATACAAAATATAAAGATGAAATTAAAGATGGTGGAATAAAAAATATTATTCTTCCAGAATCCGTAAAGACAATTGGAAGTAGAGCATTCTTTGGACAAAGAAATGTAAAGAAAATAGTAATTCCAAAGAGTGTAACATCTATACAAGGACAAGCTTTTCAGATGATTCCAGCTCTGGAAGAGTTAGAAGTTTATGCTTCGCTTGATAAGGTCAGTGGCAGTAGCTTTAATGAGGTATTCTGGAGCAATACACGAAATGACAGTACAGGTAAATTAAAGAAAGTTATACTCGGTGAGAGCTATTCGGCAACTGGAAAAATTGGTTCTGCTTTATTCTATGGATTAGATTTTGATGAAATTGATATCCAGATGAATAACATTCAGAATCTTGGAAGTTCTATGTTCATGAAAAATACCAGACTGAAATCTTTTACCGTTCCTAAAACAGTAAAAGTGATTAATCAGGCAGCATTTTATGGAACAACAGCACTGAAGGATATAACAATTCCTAAGAATGTTCAGACAATGGATGTAGAAGCATTCCGAAAGAGTGGATTAGAGAAAATATGGATTCTGAATAAAGATCTTGTAATCAAAGAACCAACAACAGAAGATGTTACAGAAGAGGAATCAGCAGCAAAAACAAAAGTTTATATATATGATCCAAAAGAGACAGTTAAAGACTTTATTGCTATTCCAAAAGATGTCACAATTTATGGATATGCAGGTTCAACAGCAGAAGCTTATGCAAAGCAAAACGGTAATAAATTTGTTGCAATAAATCCTGAGAATAAAGTAATCTTTGATTCTGTAGGAGGAAGCAAGGTAGAAGAACAGACCATAGAATGTGGAGAATTTGCCAAGAAACCGGCAGATCCGGCAAAGGAAGGGTATACTTTCAAAGGCTGGTATACGAATAAAGAATGTACGAATGCATTTGACTTTGATAAAGATAGTATCAAGGAAGAAACAACTCTCTATGCGAAATGGGAGAAGAACCCTTCCAGTAAACCGGAAACACCAGCGAAACCAGAAACAAAACCAGCAATAAAGAAAAATGCAAAAGTTACCAGAGGAAAATATATTTATAAAGTGACCAGTGTAACGAAAAATCAGACTGGTACCGTACAGGTTTGCGGATTTGCCAAAGGAAAGAAAGCAGCGACAATAGCAATTCCATCAACAATAACAATTAATGGAAAGAAATTTAAAGTTACATCTATCGCACCAAAAGCTTTCTTGAAGAACAAAACAGTAAAGAAAGTTGTTATCGGCAATAACGTAAAAGTTGTTGGAACAAAAGCTTTTTATAATGCAAAGAAACTGCACACGATAACAATCGGTAAGAATGTTATAACGATCAAGAGTCAGGCATTTGGAAAACTTCCAAAGCTTAAAAAAGTAGTAGTGCGTAGTAAAAAGCTTAAAAAACTTAAGAAGATAAAGAAAAAAATTTTCAAACCAGTAAAGCATAAATTCACGATCAAATAGTGTTTACTAAACACGTGAATGTAAATTTGCTGATTTAACTAAAAAAGTGATTTAACTAAAAAGCAGTGAAAGAAATCCCTGTTATATGTATTTATATATATAACAGGGATTTTTGTGTCATTTTTTATCTCAGTCGAGAAGACTCCCACCTCTTCAGCTGGTGAGTAATAGCAAATTTGTCTCAGTGGGAGTCCAATCTCCGACTGAGATAAACGCTCCGCGAGGATGCGCAGTGATTCTGATAGGAACATGTCAGCTTCGCTGACCAGAATCACGCGCCAAGTCTCACGGACGTTCGACTTGAACTTGAAGAATGGTTCAGAAATGGTAGAATAATTATATAGATTTACAAAAGGGAAGGTCAAAGAAGACAAGTTTCTGGAAAGTAAATACAGAGAAGGAGTATCACGAAGAGAAAGGCAGGGAGACATGGTTTCGTCATATGCAGCTTTTGGAATAGTATTTATGTTTTTTTGGGGGATTTATTATTTATGCAATAAAAATAATTGCGTAGAGTATTCTCGCATAGAACTGCTGTTATTTTATATTTTTACGAGAATTGTTCCGGTTCTCATGATTCCTGAACGAAAGACAGAGATATGGATCCTTCTGTTATTAGAGTGGATTATTTTTGGATTACTAAGCTACTATCTTTATTCAAAGAAAACTGAAAAAGTTTACATGCGTGTGATTGCTTTTTATCTGTTTTGCCCAGTGTCTATTCTCTTTATTCTTTCGGGAGATAGTACGGGAATGTGTCTGTCCGTTTTGGGTATTTTGCTTCTTTGTATGGCAGACCGATACGTGAAGAAAAAAGGAGGGACTCTTCTGCAATTTGTGACAGAATATTTTCTGTTAAATATTGGAATACTGGGGTGGATTGTGGCAAAAAAAGTGATGGGGCAGAGGTTTGAAGATATTTTTTCAAAAGAGACTGTACCCATATTATATAGTATCTCAATAGTTTTGATATTTTTAGCATTAGGAATGTCAGCATATAAAATTATAAGCGGAAATTTTGGAAATAAAGGAAGTAAAGTTAGTAAAGTCTTTTCTGATGCAGATAAGAGAAAGAAAGAGAAACCTTTTAACAATGTGGAAATGGATAATATAGAACAGGTGGAAGGATGGAGCAGTGTAAAGGCTGTTAGGAAGAGAAGATTTAGTACAAGAGATATCGTGCTGATGTTAGTAGTGACAGGCATATTTGCTGTACTCGTTCTTTTTCGCTTAGGAAGTCATCGTGTACCGGAAACATATCAGGATTTTAAGGTTGGGGAGAAAGGCCAGAACGAAATCATACTGAATTTTAATGGCAAAGTGAACCTTTCAAAAATCTATATTTATCTTGGGTATAATTCCAAGCGGAGCATTTCTTTTTCATGCTGGGATGAAGCCAGTAAGGTGTGGAATGTATTGGATGCTAATCATAACATAGAAAGTGCTTTTGCCTGGAATGAGGTAGACTTTAATAACAGAGAATTTACTTCACTTGGAATGGTTTTAATGGAAGGGGAAGCACGTATTCATGAGATTGTATGCGTGGATAGTAATGGGAATAGGGTTTTTCCGTCTAATGCGGACAATTATCCAAACTTATTTGATGAGCAGGGACTGTTTCCGGGGATAAGGACGTATTATGATCAGAGCATGTTTGATGAAGTATATCACGCACGTACCGCGTATGAATTTTTGCATCAGCTTCCGATTTATGAGAATACACATCCACCACTTGGAAAAACAATAATTTCTATTGGAATCAAAATATTTGGAATGAATCCATTTGGCTGGAGAATTATGTGTGCTATTGCGGGAATATTGATGATGCCGCTCATGTATCTTCTGGCATTTTATATGTTTCGAAAAACATCAACGGCATTTTTTGCAGCAATAATATTAGGTACAGGTTTTATGAACTTTACGCTGGCAAGAATCGCAACGTTAGATATAATTGTAGCATTTTTTGTATTGCTTATGTTCGCCCTTATGTTTGGATTTGTAAAAGCACTGGAGAAAGGGAAGAGTTTAAAAATACAGTTTTTATGGCTATTTCTCTGCGGGCTTGCAATGGGTGCTGCAATATCTGTTAAATGGACGGGAGTTTATGCATCTGTTGGAATTGCTGTGATTTATTTTGTAAATGTGTATAAATATATCGGAGGATATCGGAACATAAGTAAACAGCGGAAATATCTTGTGAAGCTTGCGGCGGCAAGTACCGTTTTCTTTATTATTTTTCCGCTTACGATCTATGTGCTTTCCTATATTCCATTTATAAAGGTATATACGGACAAAGGATTGATTCAAACAGCAATTGATAATGGAAAGCTGATGCTTAGTTATCATTCAGTTACCGTTTTTGAACATCCATATTCATCAGAATGGTATGAATGGCTGTGGGATAAACGTCCGTTACTGGATTCGTATTCCATTTTAAGCAGGGACAAAATAAGCACAGTAGCAACCTTTATTAATCCGTTGTTATGCTGGGGCGGCTTTGTAGCATTATTTCACCAGATTTATTTATGGAAAACAAGACGGTCAAATAATTCAGTATTTCTTGTTCTTGCTTATGTATCGGTTATGCTCCCATGGCTGTTTATTCACAGAACAGTGTTTATTTACCAGTATTTTCTCGGAATGATATTCCTGGTGTTAATGATTGCGAACTCCTTCAGCCATTGTTTAAAAGAAAGAAAATATATGGTGATTACAGGAGGGATGTCTATCATATTATTTGTTTTATTTTATCCGGTACTATTGGGAATGGCTGTAAATATAGACTTTGTTAATCAGATATTAGAATGGCTTCCAACATGGAGCCTGGCATTATAAAGATAGTAGCGATTTACTGAATATTTTTCAAAACTGAATTTGTATAATAATGCTGGGGGTACACCATCAGTTCCTGCCTGATGTATTGCCTGATTCCAGTTTTATTATAAATGACATGACGTAAGAGACATAAAGAGGAATGTGTATTTGTGAGAGGAGATGAAAAACCATGAAAAAGAGAATAGGTGCGGTCCTTATGGGAGTGCTGTTAGGTACTTCTTTAATAGGAACAAATGTATTTGCTACAGAGACGGAGCCGCCAGCAGAGTCAGAAACAGTGTTTGAAATTGTAGAAGGTGCAACTGGTACTTATGTAAAGGGAAGTAAAAAAGACCATGTTATAAAGGTGCGTATGTCTACAACAGCAGAAAAGATACATAAAGTAACAGTTGATAATCCTGAAAACGAGCTGGATAGAGATAATTGGAGTGATGGTGATTCAGAGGAAGTTCCGCCAACAACGGATGCACCAGTGACATCAGAGGCACCAGCGGTAACATCAGAGGCACCAGCGCCATCATCAGAGGCACCGGCACCATCATCAGAGGCACCAGCACCATCATCAGAGGCACCGGCGCCATCATCGGAGGCACCAGCACCATCATCAGAGGCACCAGCGCCACCGCTAGACACAACGGCACCAGTACGAAAAGTTAAAAAATCTTCAGTAAAAAGTTACAATATACTTACGCCAATAAATGTACAGGCAGCAGAAACAGAGACAAAAATTGTCCCAGTAACAATTAAAGGTACCTATTTAGAAACATTATCTCTTGGAGAACATAAGGTTTCAGCGTATATATTAGATGCAGGAGTAGAAAAGAGTGTTACAGCTACAATTAATGTAGTGGCACAAGAGACAACAAGTGAGGCACCGGCAACAAGTGAGGCACCAGCAGCGACAACGGAAGAAGATACAGAGGATGTTGACGATAATGATGAGGAAGATACAGAGGATGAATCTTCAACAACAAAGAAGGATAATACAACTTCTACGAAAAAGAAAACATCTAAGAAAAGTAAAAGCTCTAAGACTGGTGATAACAGCCAGATTATACTCTATCTTGCTATTGCACTTGTAAGTGGATGCGCTATCGTTTATTTTGCAAGAAAAAAAGCAACAAAATAATTAATGTAAATCAGAATACACATTTATAATATAATAATTTAAGCAGGAGCCCATTACTTACCAGAAGTATTGGGAACAAAAAGAGAGAGACCTGTGGAAGTCTCTCTCTTTTGTTAAAAAACGCAGTACATTATCAGGGAAACAGGGGATGAATTGTAAATGAAAAATGTAGAACAAGAGGTTAAGAGCTGGATTGAAAAGAAAATAATATATATTGCATTTATTGCGATATTTTTATTGGGGATTGCAGTCAGAATTATGCTGCGAAAGTTTGTTTCAAGAGATGCCCAAATATTTTTGCTTCCATGGTATGAAGAAATCAAATCTAATGGAGGAATAAGTGGTCTTGGAAAGCAAGTTGGAAATTATAATTTATTGTATCAGTTTTTTATTGCAATATTCACTTATTTACCAATAAATCCGCTGTATTTATATAAAATTTTTTCCATAATATTTGATATTGCATTAGCAATAATGGGAGGAATCTGGGCAAAAAATATATGGAAGAAAAATGCTTTGGAATGTTTTTTTATCTTTGGATGCATTTTTATTTCTCCAGTTGTAATATTAAATTCATCATTTTGGGCGCAATGTGATTCAATATATTGCTTTTTTTGTATTGTGACACTTTACTTAATATTTCAGAAAAAATATTGGCTGGCAATGTTTTTCTGGGGTGCTGCATTTTCATTTAAGCTTCAGGCAGTGTTTATTTTACCAATGATCATGTTAATGTACATAAAGAATAAAGACTTTCCATTAAAAAAGTTTGTTGGAAGTATTGTCTCAATAGTATGCCTTGCTTTACCAGGGATACTAAATGGCAGAAATATTTTAGATATATTAAAAATATATTTTGGTCAGGTAAGTGGAGATGCCGATAGTATTTTTTATAATTATCCAGGAATTTGTAATGTATTTATTAATGCGGATAGTGTATCAGACAATAGAATGTATATTAAGAGCTTGTGTTTGATATTAGCATTTTGTGTATTGGGAATGTTCTGCGTATGGGTAATATATCAGAAAATAGAATTTACAAGTTATACATTTACATTTACTGCATTTATTTTAACATACACAGCCGTTATTTTTTTACCAGGAATGCATGAAAGATATGGATATGTATATGAAATTCTGGCAATTTTAATTATGATATATGATAAAAGAACAATGTTTTTGAGTATAGCTTTGCAATTGTGTACTGTAATTACTTACAGCAGCTATTTGTTTCAAAAAGGATACAATATTACAATAATGTCAATAATTAACTTTGCAATATATCTGATATATGTTTGGTATTATATTATTAAATTAAAAAAAGAAAGTATTACAAGTGAAAACTAAAAAGTGAAAACAAAAAAAGTCTTGACACATTTCAAAGCTTATAGTATAATAAATTTCGTTGATGACGTGGGATCTTAGCTCAGCTGGGAGAGCATCTGCCTTACAAGCAGAGGGTCACAGGTTCAAGTCCTGTAGGTCCCACTTATTTTTATCAATAATTATGGCGGGATAGCTCAGTTGGCTAGAGCACGCGGTTCATACCCGCGGTGTCGCTGGTTCAAATCCAGTTCCCGCTATTTTTTATTGCATTTAATTAAGCCGGACATATGTGGTTTGATGTATGGTTTTGGACAGTGGAAACGGATAGATACTTATAATTTAATAGACGAACGGACAAGGTCATTATGCAAAGCTGCCTTGTATTTTACACAACTTGTGTTGATACATTGATTCTTTACTCAAAGGGCGCAGTTACTGTATAATGGCTTTTTTATGTTGCTCATGTAAATTTTTGTGAAGAAAAACTTTTCTCCTGCTATCGGATGTGGTAAACTGAAAAAGGAAAAATAAAAAGTAGAATAAGAATTCGCATAGTGCGGAGTTTGGAGGACCTATGAGAATTGGAAATGGTTATGACGTACATCGTCTTGTAGAAAATAGAAAGTTGATCCTTGGTGGTGTGGAGATTCCTTATGAAAAGGGATTGCTTGGACATTCGGATGCGGATGTATTATTACATGCCGTAATGGATGCACTTCTTGGAGCAGCGGCTCTTGGAGATATTGGAAAGCATTTTCCAGATAATGATCCGGCATACGAGGGAGCAGACAGTATGAAACTTCTTGAAGAGGTTGGAAAGCTGTTACAGGAGAAAGCATATTTTATTGAAAATATTGATGCGACAGTGATTGCGCAAAGACCAAAGCTTGCATCGTATATTCCACAGATGAAGAAAAATATTGCGAATGTACTTGGAATTCAGGAAGGCCAGGTCAATGTGAAGGCTACTACGGAAGAAGGTCTTGGATTTACCGGAGAAGGTCTTGGTATTGCAGCATCTTCGGTGTGTCTTCTTTCAGAAATTCAGAATTATGTTGGGGCAGATGTTCTCATGGAAGACAGAAACTGCGCCGGCTGTGGAGGCTGTGCCAGATTTGGAGGAACGAGAGAATGATTGTCTGGGATGACGGAACAAAAAAGCAGAGAATTTATGAAATGTGGCAGGACAATTTTCATGATCCGGTCTCATACGCAGATTTTTATTTTAAGGAAGTATATGGAAAGAATGAAGTCTTAATAAATCAGGAAGAAGATGTTGCAAAGGGTATGTTACATTTGAATCCTTATCTGCTTCATGTACATGAACAGCCGGTTAGGGCAAAGTATATTGTTGGGGTAGCGACCGATAAGGAATACAGAAGACAGGGAGTGATGAAGGAGCTTTTAATAGAAAGTTTTCAGACACTTCGCAGCAGGGGAGAATGCTTTACGTATCTGATGCCGGCAGATGAGAATTATTACCTGCCGTTTGATTTCCGATTTGGAATGACACAGATAGAACAGGAGGTAGAGTATCTGCCAGATCTGTATATACCAGAAGAAAGAGAAGCGGAAAAGTATACATTTAAAGCGGAGATTTCTGAAGCAGAACTTGAGAAGATTACAGCACAGGAAAATGCGGTTAAAGATACGGTATTTGATATTTATACAGACATTTCTCCAGACTATATCCGAAGAATGGAAAAAGAAGTGGAAAGTGATTTTGGGCAGGTTCTTTATGTTTTTGAAGGAGAAAAGTATATTGGAAGAACTGCGGTAGGTGCAGAAGACAGCTATTTTGTCCTGTCTCAGGTCTTTTGTGTAGACGATACGAAAAGAGAAAGCTTTTTAGAACAGACCATGCTGTATTGTGAAAAGAAGTATCACTATAATCGTTATCAGCTTATTCTTGATACATCATGGAAGGATGCCACAGATAAAATCGGATTACAGGGATGTTTCCGGTATATGCCTGCTAAACGGGTAAAGAAGATTATGTTCCGCTTGTTAGATTTAGAGAAGCTTAGTGTATTTTTAAAGTGTAACGTGCCAGGGACACAGGGATACAGTACATTGGAAGAGAAGACAGCTGATGGTGAAGAAACTATTTGTGAAGCAGATATTTATATAGAAGATAACTATCTGGAAGAACAGAGTGGGGTATATCATTTTCTGCTGAAAAATGGAAAAGTTTTAATTCAAAAGACAGGGGATACAAAAGGAGACTGTAAAGAAAGTATTTCTGTTGCAGCATTTACAGAATATCTTTTTGGCGCTGAAGAAGAGTGCGTAGATGATTGTACTACGTTATCAAGAGAGACAAAGAATTTGTTAAAAAATATTTGTCCACTTTCAAAAAACTGTATCATGGAGATCGTTTAAAAGTTTTTTGGCATATGATTAGAGTTTTGTTTCTGTTATCAGGTATTTTCTTTGATTTCTTTATTGACAAAAGTGAGGAAATTGAATAGACTAAAAAGTACGTAAATAAAGACGGCGGAAGGCTTCGTCTCAGGGAGGCGGAGCTTTTTCATTGATAAAGGAGGATGACTATGAAACTGTATAATACACTTACCAAACAAAAGGAAGAATTTGTTCCGGTACACGAAGGAAAGGTTGGTATGTATGTTTGTGGACCTACCGTATATAATTATATCCACATCGGTAATGCAAGACCAATGATCGTGTTTGATACAGTAAGAAGATATTTTGAATATAAAGGATATGATGTAAATTACGTTTCTAACTTTACAGATGTAGATGATAAGATTATCAAGAAGGCGAATGAAGAGGGTGTAGCCGCTTCAGAGATTTCAGAGCGGTTTATCGCAGAATGTAAGAAGGATATGGAAGGGCTTAATATTGAGCCTGCAACACATAATCCAAAGGCAACTGAGGAAATTGACGGAATGATTGCCATGATCTCTACATTGATTGAAAAAGGGTATGCTTATGAGAAGAATGGTACAGTATATTTCCGTACCCGTAAGTTTAAGAATTATGGTCAGCTTTCTAAGAAGAATCTTGATGACATGAGAGCAGGAATCCGTATCGCGGTAAGTGATGAAAAAGAAGATGCGATGGACTTCGTATTATGGAAGCCAAAGAAGGAAGGCGAACCAGCATGGGTATCTCCTTGGGGAGAAGGCCGTCCGGGCTGGCATATCGAATGTTCCGAGATGTCTAAGAAGTATATCGGGGACACGATTGATATTCACGCAGGTGGAGAGGATCTGGTATTCCCTCATCATGAGAATGAGATTGCACAGAGTGAGGCCTGCAATGATGAGAAGTTTGCAAATTACTGGATGCATAACGCATTTTTAAATATTGATAATAAAAAGATGTCTAAATCAGCAGGAAACTTCTTTACGGTAAGAGAAATCAGCGAGAAGTATCCTTTACAGGTAATTCGTTTCTTTATGCTCAGCGCCCACTACAGAAGTCCGTTAAACTTCAGCGATACTTTAGTGGAAGCGTCTAAGAACGGCCTTGAGCGAATTCTTACTGCTGTTGATCATTTAAGAGAGGTTCTTACAGCAGCTCCAGAAGGTGAGCTTACAGCAGAGGATCAGAAGCATATGGAAGAAGTAACTTCATTAAAAGAAAAATATGAAGCGGCTATGGAAGATGACTTCAATACAGCAGATGCTATTGCTGCAATCTTTGAGCTTGTAAAACTTGCTAATATTACAGCGGAGAGTGGAAGTAAGGCATATGTACAGCATCTTTTTGATACGATTGTACAGTTGTGTGATATCCTTGGTATTATCACAGAGAAAAAAGAAGAACTTCTTGATGATGATATCGAAGCATTGATCGAAGAAAGACAGGCAGCAAGAAAGGCAAAGAACTTTGCACGTGCAGATGAAATTCGTGATATGTTAGCAGATAAGGGAATCATTCTTGAAGATACAAGAGCAGGTGTCAAATGGAAACGTGCTTAAAAGGAATCGCAGAACATTTTCCTTTGACGGAAAAAGAGCTTCGGGGCTATTCTTCCCTGGGGCTTGCCTATATTGGAGATTGTATCTTTGAGTTGTTTGTCCGTACAATGGTTGTGACAAAGGGGAATGATAAGGCGAATCATTATCATCAAAAGACGATTGGTTACGTTAATGCAGCAGCACAGACAGAGATGATGGAGATAATAAAGCCTCTGCTTACCGATGAAGAAAAAGCGGTTTTTCGTCGTGGAAAGAATGCAAAGTCTTTATCTCCGGCTAAAAATCAGTCCAGTCACGATTATCATATCGCAACAGGTTTTGAGGCATTAATGGGGTATTTATATCTTTCCGGCCAGATGGAGCGGTTAGAAGAATTAATCCGTATCTGTCTGTCCGAAAAAGCAAATAGAAATGAGGAATAACATGGCATACGAAGAATGTACTGTCGTTGGGCGTAATGCAGTTTTAGAAGCATATCGTTCCGGTAAAACGATTGATAAATTATTTATTTTAGATGGCTGTCAGGACGGACCGGTCAGGTCAATCCTTCGTGAGGCCAGAAAAAGGGACACATTAATTAAGTTTGTCTCTAAAGAGAAGCTTGACTCTTTATCTTCTCACGAAAAGCATCAGGGTGTTGTTGCGATTGCAGCCGCTTATGAATATGCAACGGTAGAAGATTTATTTAAAAAAGCAGAGGAAAAGGGCGAAGCACCATTCTTTATTCTTTGCGATGAGATTGAAGATCCACATAACTTAGGAGCAATCATTCGTACCGCAAATCTTGCGGGCGCACATGGCGTTATTATTCCAAAGAGACGTGCGGTAGGACTTACCAGTACGGTAGCTAAAGTATCTGCCGGCGCACTGAATTATACACCAGTAGCTCGTGTGACAAATCTTTCAAGAACAATTGATGAACTGAAAGACAAAGGTATGTGGTTTGTCTGTGGTGACATGGGTGGAGAACTCATGTATGATCTGAACCTTACCGGTTCGATCGGTCTTATCATCGGAAATGAAGGCAACGGTGTAAGCCGCCTTGTAAAAGAGAAGTGCGATTATGTTGCTTCTATCCCAATGAAGGGAGATATAGATTCTCTGAATGCTTCTGTAGCAACAGGAGTACTCGCATTTGAAATCGTAAGACAGAGAATGGGGAAATAGTTCTGAATAGTTCTGGTTTAATTCGGTGACAGACAGACGCCCTCGAAGAAAAAAGATACCCTATATTTGTGACTTTAGTCGCGGCGATTTGAATGCTCGCTTTATGCGCTCGCATTCAAACCTTGCTCCGAGGCCACAAATATAGGGTATTTTTTTTCTTCGAGGGCTGGCTGTGGCTGGATGGGGGAATTAAAGCAGAAGCTGGGATGATTTGGGGATGAAAGTTGAAGTTTTTGTTTATTATGAAATGGTTGTGAGTGAATAAGAGTTTTTTAGAATTCTATTGTCTGTTTAATGGATTAATAGGAGTTGGGATTCGTGCTAGTATATTAATTTTTTTGAGATTATGATATACTATATTTTATAGGATTTGTTTAGGAGGATGATAATATGGCATTATTATTTCGCCAGTATGAAAATGAGATTATAGATTTTTCTGCATTGATAAAAGGATTGATATATAAGAAAGTATCTTCACAATATTCTTTTCATACACAAAGAAGCATAAAGCTTTTAAAGAGAGTGGAGGAATAAATGAGTAAGCAAGACCAGTTGATTGAATATATAATTTTGGACATTGTAGATATGATTACTGAAGAACAGGGATTAGAATATGATGAGGCAATGAATAAGTTTTATAATTCTGAAGTGTTTGAAAAGCTTCAGGATAAGGAAACCGGCTTGTATTGTGAAAGTTCATCGTATGTATATGACCTTTTTTGCGATGAACTGAATTTTGGTCATATAGTGCAGGCTGAGATATAGTGGAAGTAACAATTTTAAAAGTATAAAACAGAGATAAAAACGCAACGTATATAAAAATATATACCAGAGCCGGTAGGTAGCCCGGCCGTCACAAAAAAATGTGGTAAGTAACCTGCCCCTCCGGGTTGTCCGTTCTTTGTTCATTTATTAATTTTCATTTCAGGAGGGAAGATTTATGAACAAAGTAAGTGACAAATTGACAGTGTATTTTGAGGAACCATTCTGGGTAGGTGTTTTCGAGAAAGTTGAAGGAAAGAAACTATCTGTATCAAAAGTAACATTTGGTACTGAACCAAAGGATTATGAAGTGTACGAGTTCTTATTAAAACACTACTATGATTTGCAATTTAGCCCGTCGGTAACAACCATTATTAAGGAGGTAAAACAGAATCCAAAGAGGAGACAAAGAGAAGTAAAAAAACAATTACGTAATACCGGGATTGGAACAAAGTCACAGCAGGCACTTAAACTACAGCAAGAGCAGAATAAGCAGGAACGCAAAATAAAAAGCAGGAAGCAAAAACAGGCGGAAGCGGAATATCAGTTTCAGTTAAGACAGGAAAAGAAAAAGGAAAAACATAGGGGAAGATGAGTAATATGGATAATATTCTTTCTAATGAAATTATTTTGGTAGGGGATATTGTGTCATATTATATTGAGAAAAATGAAGAGTATGATTTTTCAACGAAGATGGATTGAAAAAATATATAAAAGATATCCCTCAATAGATGAATTGAATATATTACGAAGATTGTAAGACCTCACTGCAGGAGTAGTCCTGTGGTGAGGTTTTCTATATATCAATTTTTTTTTGAATATGGTATACTTTTACCATAAATCATCGTAAGTATTTAGAATTATTGCGGAAAATATATCGAAAACTGTATGGGTCTAAATAGTTACAAATCATCAAGCCAATGGTGATGAAAGGAAAAAGAGCGGAGGATAAAGAAAAATGGCTGAGATAGAAAACAGCAAAGATTTGATTAGTGTATTATGGAGTGGAGCGGATATTCTTCGTTCGAAGATGGATGCAAATGAATATAAGGATTATTTGTTAGGAATCGTTTTTTATAAATATTTATCGGATTCTTTTCTGATTAAAGTATACGATATGATTTGTGATGGCAAACCGGGAACTTTAAAGGAAGCTCTGGAAGCTTATGAAGAAGTATTACAGAGCGAAGATGGGGAAGAGTTAAAGGCAGAAATGAAACAGGAATGTCATTATGTGATTGAACCGGAACTTACCTATACTTGTTTTGCAGATGCGGCAAGAAATAATTCCTTTAACCGAGAGCAGTTACAAAAAGGATTCAACAATATTGAACAAAGTGATCCTATATTTGCAGATTTGTTTACGGATATTGATTTGTATTCGAATCGTTTGGGAACAGGAGACCAGAAACAGAGTGATACAGTTGCCAATTTGATCAAGGAAATTGATAAAGCAGATTTATTAAATTCAGATGTAGAGATTCTTGGAAATGCTTACGAATACCTAATTGGTCAGTTTGCATCAGAAACGGGTAAAAAGGCAGGAGAGTTCTATACTCCACAGGCAGTATCTAAAATTTTAACGAAGATTGCAATTGATGGACAAGAAGAAAAGAAAGGGTTATCTGTGTATGATCCATGTATGGGTTCGGGTTCCCTTCTTCTGAATGCTAAAAAATATGTAAAATATCCTGAATATATTAGATATTATGGACAGGAATTAAATACATCAACTTATAATCTGGCAAGAATGAATATGTTTTTGCATGGAATCGTTGCAGAAAATCAGAAGCTTCGAAATGGTGATACCTTAGATGGAGACTGGCCTACAGGAGAAGAAACAGACTTTAATATGGTACTTATGAATCCTCCATATTCTGCAAAATGGAGCGCAGCAGCCGGGTTTTTACAGGATGAAAGATTCAGTGATTATGGTGTGCTGGCACCAAAATCAAAGGCAGATTATGCGTTCTTGCTTCATGGACTTTATCATTTAAAAAATAATGGAACAATGGCAATCGTTCTCCCTCATGGAGTACTATTCAGAGGAGCGGCAGAGGGAAAAATCAGAGAAAAATTACTGCGTTCCGGCAACATCTATGCAGTAATTGGTCTTCCGGCAAACCTTTTTTACAATACCTCTATTCCAACTTGTATTATCGTATTGAAAAAACACAGAGATGGCAGAGATGTGCTGTTTATTGACGCATCTAAAAAGTTCAATAAAGGCAAAAAACAGAACGAAATGACAGACGAGCATATTGAAGCGGTGATGGAATTATATAGTAAAAGGGAAAATGTAGAAAAAGAATCTTTTCTTGCAAGCTTTGAAGATATTGAAAAGAATGATTTTAACCTTAACATTCCTCGTTATGTGGATACTTTTGAAAAAGAACCAGAAATTGATTTGGATGAAGTATTAAAAGAAATGGAGCAGACAAACAAAGAAATCGAACAGGCAGAAGGAGAGTTTTTATCTCTCTTAAAAGAACTGACATCACCTGATGAGAAGATAATGGCATCGTTAAATGACTTGATTAAAAAGATGGAGAGGTGAGAAAATGGGAAAGCCGAAGATAAGATTTAAGGGGTATACGGAAGATTGGGAACAGCGTAAGGTTCTAGATTTACTAATTCAACCTATTACAGATGGACCACACGAGACACCTAAATTAGTCGAAAAAGGTGTTCCTTTTATATCAGTTGATGCTATTGTTGATAACAAAATTGATTTTAACAGAAAGCGTGGTAATATATCTGAAGAGTATGATGAGCTTTGTTGTAAAAAGTATAAGCCACAGTTTCACGATGTATATTTGGTTAAATCTGGTTCAACTGTGGGAAAGGTTGCAATTGTCGAAACTACTGATAGATTCAATATTTGGTCGCCATTAGCAGCAATGAGATGTGGAGAAAAAACTTATCCATATTTTCTTTATGACTTGTTACAAACAAAAGATTTACAGGCGCAAGTGGCTGACAAAGCATCAAATGGAACACAGCCAAATTTAAGTATGCGAGAATTAGAAAAGTTTCCTGTGAGTGTACCTTCAAATCTTGAAGAGCAAAAGAAAATAGGTGACTATTTTAGAAGCCTCGACCACCTCATCACTCTTCACCAGCGCAAGTGTGATGAGACCAAAAAGTTAAAGAAATGTATGCTTCAGAAGATGTTTCCGAAGGAGGGAGAAAAAGTTCCGGAAATTAGATTTTCTGGTTTTACTGGCGATTGGAAACAGCGTAAGTTGGGAGAAGTTTTTGAACAAACTACAAATTTTGTAAATCCAGATAAAGGAGAAATTGAATTATGGAGTCTGACCGTTGAAGATGGACTGACGCCGAAATCAGAAAGATATAACAGAGAATTTCTTGTGAAGAAAAATGCAAATTTTAAGAAGGTTCGTCCTGGAGACATTGTATATAACCCTATGAATATGACATTAGGTGCAGTTGGATATAATGGAATGTTGAAAAATGTTGCAGTTTCAGGCTATTATATAACTATGTTTGTAAAAACTGGATATGATTCATATTACATTAATACTTGGCTGAAAAGCCCACAAGCGCTTTCTCTATATAAGACCTTTGCAACAGGATCTTTAATAGAAAAGCAACGAGTACAGTTTTCGACACTTTCAATTATTCCGACAGTATTTCCTGAATATGAAGAACAAAAAAGAATCGGATGTTATTTTAATAATCTTGATTCACTCATCACTTTTCATCAGCAAAAGTGTGATGAATTAAAAAATATAAAGAAATTTATGCTACAAAATATGTTTGTGTCAGAAAAATAAGCAAAATATATAAAAAGAAATCAAAACATAAAAAACCCTGTTAAAAGAAATCTTTATTGGAAAATAAAGGACACTTACGCTGAGTTGAACGATAGTTTTTTGAATTAAAGTGCAATTTTGAGGGATATTGCTTGCAGATGTCAGGAGGGAAAATGGACAGTAGGAAGATAGAATTATATCATGGAAGCGGACAAATAGTTGAATTCCCTGAAATTAGAAAAACAAGATATACAAAAGATTTTTCCTGGGGATTTTATTGTACGAATAGTTATGAACAGGCATATCGTTGGGCGGACCGTAAACATGCTCAGGGAGTAGTTAATATATACTCCTATATAGAAGATCCACGATTAAATATTAAAAAATTTGATAAGATGAGTGATGAATGGTTAAATTTTATTGCAGAATGTCGTGCTGGAAAGATACATGAATATGATATTGTAGAAGGTCCGATGGCAGACGATACTATCTGGAATTTTGTAAATGATTATTTGGCTAATAATATTAGTAAAGCAGTTTTTTGGGAATATGCAAAATTTAAACATCCAACCCATCAAATCAGTTTTCACAGTATTCGGGCATTGGGATGTTTACGGTATGAAAGGAGTGAAATAGTCAATGATGAGGAAATGGAATAACGATGATTTATTTTATGTATGTTCAATGATTGAGTTTGTAGCACGCGAGACCCATAATAAAACGAAAGACATCGTAGCTAAATTATCAGATAAAGAGTTAGCTCATCAGTTAAAAGCAGCAGGAGTAAACCATTGTCTTTCATTTGAACAGGTGTGTGATGAGTGGATTGAGGAATATGGAATAGAAGAAGGCACATTTGATAATATTTCAACCTGTAAATATAATGTTCCAACCGTACTTTCTATAGGACGGGTGTATCAAACATTGATATTAAATGTTATGGAATTATATGAGGATGTAATCGAGGCAATAAAAAAAGTATATAGTTCATTTATTAGTGAAGAAATTTCAAATTTTAATTCAAATGTTTACTATAGTAATCCAGATTATATAAAATGCTCTTATGAGGCAGGAATGTTATTGGATTAGAGACATTTTTTATCGTAGTTTTGAGGCATCACTTTTTCTTATCGTAAGTCTTGAGATTTGGATAAAATATGGATATACGTTTGGAAACAGCGTAAGTTAGGTGATATGGTAATAATTGAGCGCGGTGGTTCCCCTAGACCAATAGATAAATTCATTACGGAAGACAAGAATGGACTTAATTGGGTTAAGATTGGCGATGCTCCTGAACAGGGAAATTATATTACTCGGACAAAAGAGAAAATTAAGACTGAGGGATTGTCAAAAACAAGAGAAGTACATCCTGGAGATTTGATTTTATCAAATTCAATGAGCTTCGGTAGACCATATATAATGGCTATAGATGGCTGTATTCATGATGGTTGGTTACTTATTAGAGACCACGAAAAAAAATTCGATTTGAAATATTTGTGTTGTATGTTAGGCACCGATATGATGCTGTTTCAGTATAAGCAAATGGCTGCAGGAAGCACTGTTAATAATCTTAACAAAGAGCTGGTTGGAAATACAGTTGTGAAGTATCCATCACCAGCGGAACAGTCTAAAATAGGCGTTTACTTCTCAACTCTCGATGGTATAATTACTCTTCACAAGAAAAAGTGTGATGAGTTGCGAAATATTAAGAAATTCATGTTACAAAATATGTTCATATAGAAAAAGTACAGCCATCATATTATGATTAGAACAAAAATAGATAAATTTGATGTGAAATATGTTTTTGTTAAGACATAAAAGGACTTACGATATGATTAAACTATAGGCAATAGCTAGGCATATTCAAATGCAGGAAGGAAGGGATTTTAATGAGTGAGCAGAAAAGAAAAATTGGTTTTACTGTTGCATGTGTAAATGAATTTGCCAATAGGTATAAGATGAGTAGTAAAGAGGCATTTCAGTATCTTTTTCAGTTTAAAGGAATAACGTTCATTAAAGAAAATTATGATGTGGAACATACGTTGGACTTTGAAACTATATTAGATGATTTGGAAATCTTATGCAAAAAAATGGAGGTGCATTGTGAGATTATATCAAGGGAGCAATATAGTGATTGATAATATAAATCTGGCAATGTGCAGACCATATAAGGATTTTAAGATTTATATAATCTCAGAATTAAGAATTTTGGGATACGGACAACGGAAGAATGTGCAAGATTTGTAATGAATAATAGAAGCAGAGCATTTACGGATATGAAAGATGTTTTGTGTAACAAAGATAATAAATATGAGATTGTTATAGGTCCAGTTGCAGATGATAATATGGCTTTAAAGAAAGGTAATGAGTAAAGATGTGTAAAAAAAATCAGCTGCTGGAATATTCGATACAGGATATTATTGATATGATCAGTACCGATCAGAGTATAGAATATGATGAAGCAATGAATAAATTTTATAATTCAGAAGTTTTTGAAAAGCTTATAGATAAAGAAACGGGATTGTATTTAGAGAGTCCAGAATATGTATATGATTTATTTAAAGATGAAATGAATTTTGTACACATTATTCAGGCAGAAATATAATGTTTTAACTGTGTTTTCTATAGAACAGGTGTAAACTGATTTTAACTGTTATGGAATTATATGAGGATATGATTGAGACAATAAAAAAGTATATAGTTCATTTAAGTGTTTTTATGAGGCAGGAATATTGTTGGATTAGAGACGTTTTTTATCGTAGTTTTGGGGCATCACTTTTATTAATCGTAAGTCTTGAGATTTGGATAAAGTATGGATACACGATTGGAAACAGCGTAAGTTAGGAGAAATAGTCAATCGAATTACTAGAAAAAACTCAAAGTTAATATCGGAATTACCATTAACAATTTCTGCTCAACAGGGACTTATAGATCAGAATGAATTTTTTGATAAAAGAGTTGCTAGTAAAGATGTCAGCGGGTATTACTTGATAAAGAATGGGGAATTTGCCTATAACAGAAGTACATCGAATGATGCACCTTGGGGAGCAATTAAAAGGCTAGATCGTTATGAAAATGGTGTATTATCAACATTGTATATAGTATTTGAAATAAAAGATGAAACTCTTGTTAATTCAGATTTTTTGGTTGCTTATTATAATACAAATCTTTGGCATAAGGGGATTCATGAGATAGCAGCAGAGGGAGCAAGAAATCATGGACTTTTGAATATTGCACCAACGGATTTCTTTAAAACAAAGTTGAAGCTACCTGCTGATATAGAAGAACAGCAAGAAATCGGAGAATATTTTAAAAAAATTGATTCACTCATCACTTTTCATCATCGTAAGTTAAATATTCTTAATAAAATATGTAGATACGCTTGGGAACAGCGTAAGTTTGATGATTTAGCTGATTATAAGAAGGGACCTTTTGGAAGTGCCCTAAAGAAAGATATGTTTGTTCCGAAATCTGATATGACTGTCAAAGTATATGAACAGCAAAATGCTATCAATAAAGATTGGCATTTGGAAAGGTATTTTATCACTGAGGAATATGCAAATAAACTTTCTGGATTTAGAGTCGAAGGTGGAGATATTATCGTTTCATGTGCTGGAACTATTGGCGAAACATACGAAATACCATTGGATGCTGAGCCTGGAATAATAAATCAAGCGTTGATGAGGATAAAAGTTAAAGAGTCAATTGTTAATAAAAAGATGTTTAATATACTCTTTACGAACATGATTAATGACTTTACTAGAGTTCATAGTAACGGATCTGCGATTAAAAATATTCCCCCTTTTAGCGATTTGAAACCGATGGTAGTATTTGTTCCGAAAATGGATGAACAAAATAAAATTTCATCTTATTTCTCTAACCTTGACCATCTCATCACTCTTCACCAGCAGAAGTGTAAACAACTACAAATTATAAGAAAATTCATGCTAAAAAATATGTTTTTATGACAGATGGATAAAATATAGACTAAAAAAGAAAGGAGAAGGATGCTTATGGAAATAATCATTTATCATGGCAGCAACGTGGAGTATCCAGACCATGTATCCTCCAAAATGGATTCTATAAAGATTTTGGATACGGATTTTGTTGCACAAATTTTGAAAAGCAAGCGAAACGCTGGGCAATGTCTAGAAAAGGAAAGACGGTCGTAAATTACTATAAATATAAACCAGATAAAAATTAGAAAATTTTGAGCTTTCCAGAAATGTCTGATAAATGGTTGTATTCTGTAAGGAAGATGCATTAAAGACGCTTATTTTTGAAGGAAGTGATACATTATGAAAAACAAATATTTTCCAGATGAAGAGATAACTATGAATGACTTATATTTTGTTTGTTATATGATTGAACGTGTGGCCAGACATATTAAGCAGAAGAATAAATATGTAGTGAATGCTATAGGGAAAGATGAATTATATCACTTACTTAGCTGTGCCAGCACGTTGCATTGTGAGAATCCAGAAAAGGTGGAAGCGGATTGGATTAGAGATTATGGACTTATAGAGGGAAATTTTGACATTACAAATGTCGATTCAGAATTAGCAACGATTATTCTGACTTCGTTGGATATGGGAGAAGTATATCAAAGATTGATTGCAGATACACTTTCTACAAAAGAGGATTTTACAGAGGGAATCCTTCGGGTTTATAATGATGAAATTTGCGATGTGATTGATAATTATAATTGCAGTGCTTTTTACGAACCATCTTATGTGATTGCAAGAGCATATCAAAATGGTGGTTTCTAAGAAAGAGGATAGAAATAGAATATTATTACGGGGGAGTACCAAATGCCAGAATTAGAATCAACAATAGAAAGAAAACTGATAGAGCAATTAGTTTACGGAGAATCTCAGTGGACCTATAGAGAAGATTTAAAAACGGAAGCGGATTTATGGGCAAATTTTAAATATATTCTTGAGCAGAATAATAAAGACAGATTGAATGGACAACTGCTCTCGGATTCAGAATTTGAACAGGTTAAGAACCAATTACAGTTTTCTTCTTTTTATAAAGCAGGGGAATGGCTGATTGGTGAAAATGGGAAAGTACAGGTTCATGTGCAAAGAGATACGGAAAGATTGCATCTTGTGGTAATGAATCATGAACATATAGCAGGTGGAAGTAGTGTATATGAGGTGATTAATCAGTACAGTGCGTTAAAAACGGAAGAAGATACTGCAGCATCAACAAGAGACAGACGTTTTGATGTGACGTTGATGATTAATGGACTTCCACTGATACATATAGAATTGAAGAATAAGCAGCATTCTTATTTAGATGGATTTTGGCAGATTAGAAAGTATATCGGAGAAGGTAAGTTTACTGGTATTTTTTCGGCAGTGCAGATGTTTGTTGTAAGTAATGGTGTAGATACGAAATATTTTGCTGCAGCAAGTGATGTGGATTTGAAAAAAGAGTTTATAAGCGGCTGGGTAGATAAAGAAAATAATCCGGTAGCAGACTATCTTGATTTTGCAAAAAGTGTACTTAGAATTCCGGAAGCACATGAAATGATTGCAAGATATACGGTTTTAGATAAAGATAGAAAACAGTTGATTTTGCTCCGACCATATCAGATTCATGCGATTGAAGCTATAAGGGGAGCTTCTAAAACAGGGCAATCGGGTTTCGTATGGCATACAACTGGTTCTGGAAAGACGTTAACTTCTTATAAAGCAACAAGAAATCTTTTGATGGATATTCCGGCAATTGATAAAACGATATTTCTGATCGACCGTAAAGATTTGGATAAGCAGACGAGTAATGCATTTAAAGCCTATGCAAATAATGATCAGATTGATGTGGATGAAACAGATAATGTAAATGACCTGAAGAGAAAATTAAAATCTGGCGATAGACAGGTAATTGTTACGACGATTCAGAAAATGCAAATTTTAATTAATAAAAGGCTGAAGGAGGAAACGGCAGAATATCAAAAGATTAAGAACTTAAAAATTGCTTTTGTTGTGGATGAGTGTCATAGAGCTGTTACACCAAAAACAAAAAGAGAGCTGGAAAAATTTTTTGGACGTTCTTTATGGTATGGTTTTACCGGAACACCTCGGTTTGCAGAAAATCCATATCCACAGTTGGGAGATTTGCCAAGAACGACAGAAAAATTGTATGGAAAATGTCTTCATAAATATACGATACAAAATGCTATTAAAGACAGGGCGGTATTAGGTTTTCAGGTGGAACATAATGGCCCGAAAAATGTAGCAGATGAAACAGATGGCAGAGTATATGATAATGAAACGCATATGTTACGGGTGCTTGATATTATTCTTAATAAATCCTATTACAAATTAGGATTTCAAAATGGTAAGGGAAGAACATATGAAGGGATGCTTACGACAAGCTCTATTGAGATAGCCCAGAAATATTATGATTTATTGACAAAAGTAAAAAATGGAGAGAGTTCATTAAAAATTGATGAAAAAATAAAACAGGTGTTACCGGATTTTCCTAAATTTGCGATTACATATTCAGTAACAGAGAATGAAGAAGGTTCTAGAGTAAATCAACAGAAAATGCAGAAATCATTGAAAGATTATGATGAGATGTTTGGTACGAATTCAGATTTGTCTCGAATACAGACATATAATGAAAATTTAAATCAGAGGCTTGCAAGAAAAGATTCCAGATATAAAAGGAGAAGTGAACAATTAGATTTGGTTATTGTTGTGGATCGTTTATTGACAGGTTTTGATGCCCCATGTTTATCTACTATTTTTATTGACAGACAGCCTATGGGACCGCATGATTTGATTCAGGCATTTTCAAGGACGAATCGTATTTTTGAAACAAATAAAAAGTATGGACAGATTGTAACTTTTCAAGCTCCGAAGTTATTTAAAGAAAGTGTTGATAATGCAGTAAAATTATACTCAGCAGGTAGTACAGGAATTGCAATTTTAGCACAATGGGAAGAGGTAGAACCGGCATTTCGCAAAGCCCTTTCCGCGCTCAGAATTTGTGCCGAGAGTCCTTCGGAAATCCCTGAAATGTCTATGAAAGAAAAGAAGATTTTTGCGAAGATGTTCCAATCTTTTGACAGTCTGTTTGCTCAGATAAAATCCTTTACAAACTATGACGGCAGTATGCTTGAACAATATGGAATTACCGAGCAGGAATATGATGATTATGTAGGACATTATAAAAATGTAATGGAGGAAATTCGAGAAGAAAAAACAAATGATTCAGAAACTGATATAGAGGAGACGGAGGTAAATCAGGATTATGAATTGATGGCATATAGTAATACAAAAATTGATTATGAGTACATCATCAATCTTATTCAAAATATTGTTACACCAACAGAAGAGGAAGAAGATATAACACCAGAAGAAAGACAGAAGAAGATAGATGAAGCAAAACAGTATGTAGAGGAATTACGTAAGGATAATGAAAAAGTAGCAGATATTATGTCTGATTTGATAGAAGAAATCGAAAAAGATGAAACAAAATATAAGGGACAGTCTATTCTTAATATTGTAGAAAATATGAAGCAGGATTGCATAGAAAAAGTTGTTTCTGAATTTTGTGAAAGCTGGTATGCAATGAAAGGTGATGTGATGTATGCGGCAATGCATTACAGGAACGGTGAAATTCCTAATGAAAGTGTAATTAAAAAGAATGTCGATTATACTAGTTATAAGGCAGAGCAGGAGAAAGCTTTACCTAAATTCAAATATTATTCCCGGATGATAGCGGAACTGAAGGAGACACTGGAGAAAGAAATTAAGCCGTTAGTAGCAAGTATATAAAAAGGTTCATTATATAAATGTTTGTATCAGCGTAAGTAATTTCAGGGGATGGAGGGAACTTATGCTTAATAACACAAATAATTCACCTCTCTTTTATGAATACTACGCACAGTGGGTTGATGTGTATAAGAAAGGTGCGATAAGAGAAGCTACAATGGCGAAGTATTTAATGACTCAGAAGTGGATACAGAAACTAGCACCAGAATTAAAAGTTTCTGAGTTGACAAGAACAGCATATCAGCAGATTTTAAATGATTATGCAAAAGAGCATGAGAGACAGACTACATTAGATTTTCATCATCAGCTCAAAGGAGCAATTTTAGATGCATTAGATGAAGGTATGATTGAAAGGGACCCTACCAGAAAGGCAATTATTAAAGGGAAAACACCGAGAGCAAAAAAGATAAAGTATTTAAACCAGTTTGAATTACATACATTAATTGCTAACTTAGATCTTTCAGAAGAACCAAACTGGGATTGGTTTATACTTTTAGTTGCAAAAACAGGAATGCGCTTTTCAGAGGCTCTTGCGATTACACCATCTGACTTTGATTTTGCCAGACAGGCTTTGTCGATAAGTAAGACTTGGGATTACAAAGGAGAAGGAGGGTTTTTGCCGACTAAGAATAGGTCATCGGTAAGAAAGATTCAGATTGACTGGCAAATAGTAGTCAAGTTTTCAGAGTTAATAAAAGGGCTGCCGGAAGATGAACCTATTTTTATAGGTAAATCGAAAATTTACAATTCTACAGTTAATGATGTCCTTACAAGACATTGCAAACAGTGTGGGATTTCTGAAATTTCTATTCATGGTCTTCGTCATACGCATGCATCGTTATTGTTATTTGCCGGAGTATCTATTGCCAGTGTTGCACGAAGATTAGGACATGCAAGCATGACGACCACACAGAAGACATATCTGCATATTATTCAAGAACTTGAAAATAAGGATGTAGATTTAATAATGAGAACTTTATCTGGATTATAAATTTAAAAGGATAAAAGAAATACTTACGCTGAATAATTATTATTTAAGACGTTAATAAACAGTGGATCGATAAGAAGATACCCTATATTTGTGGTCCCGAACCAAAGGTTGAATGTTCGCCTGCCTGCTCGCATCCAAACCTTGCTCCGAGGCCACAAATATAGGGTATTTTTTCTTTTTGAGAATGTCTATTTTGCCTACGGCAAATTACTATTGTCTATCGAAAATTAGTCTTTTTAAAGTCATTGACATCTCTTTCTTTACGGAATTCCTGCTTCTTCACCATTGCGATCAACTCTGGTTCCTTTTTAAGGGAATAGGCAAGAGCATGATAATGCTTTAATATATTTTTTTGAAATATAGGTGTGATCTCGGCATAATTTGCAAATTGTGCGAGAGTTTGTTTGTTAAGAGCCTTATGCTCCTGAAAATGACATTCAGCCTCTTTGGCAAAGGCGTGATACAATTCTTTTTGTTCCGGTGTTTCTAAAGCAGCGATAATCATCTCATTTTTCATGTCACAGGAAAATGCCTGTAACTTCTTTAATGAGATGCGGTGGCGCATCAGGGTGAGCTTCAAATAGCGGTACCACGTATTACGGAACTTGATATAGTATTCGCTTACGCCTCCATCGTAAACGTCAAGACCTTTACAGAAGTTAAAGTTTCTCTTCATGTAAGTGTAATCAAAGAGAATGTTCTGTATAAGGTAACTGATAAAGTAACCTGCCCGATAAAGTGGAGAGGTGTACTTATCATAATAAAGATAATCATCAAAATCGACATGCAGCTTTTTGATTCTCCGAAACTTGATGTAATGATGAATACGGTAAGTAACATATATGATAATGATAATACCGATAAATGCGGCGCGGTAAAGGTTACGATGTACGCCGGTCATAAAAACAGATCGTGAAAGACCATAGATAGCGGCAGCGCATGCGGCTACAATGGTAGCAAACATTTCAAACATAACACACATTCCTTTCTTAATTGTTTATCTCAGTCGCGAAGACTCCCACCTCTTTCAGGTGGTGGGTGACAGCAAATTTGTCTCAGTGTGAGTCCAATCTCCGACTGAGATAAACGCTCCGCGAGGATGCGCAGTGATTCTGTAAAGAATATGTCAGCTTACGCTGACCAGAATCACGCGCCAAGTCTCGCGGCTGCTCGACTTGAATATCATATCGTATTTTTGTGAAAAAAACAATTGCTTTATATGATGTGTTCCTGTAAAAATTTAATAAAAATACACAGTGAATAAAAACAAAATATGGCAAGTGATGATAAGAGAAGGGCAAAAGGCTATTGACCTTTCTGTAAAAATACGATATGATAATAAACAAACATACGTTTGTTAGATAGGAGGGCACATATGAGAAAGATAAAAGTGATTTTAATGTCAGTACTTCTGGCTCTTTTTATAGCAGGATGTAGTTCAGGTACTTCGGCTGAGTTTTTTGAAAGTGGCAGCCAGATTTCCGGGAAGACGGAGCAGTCAGATTCCGGTATGGAAGTACATTTTATTGATGTAGGGCAGGGAGATGCTACTTTGATAAAAGCTGGGGATCATGCGATGCTGATCGATGCGGGTGATAATAGTGAGGGAACAGCGGTGCAGTCTTATTTGAACAGTCAGGGTATAGAGAAGCTTGATTATGTCATCGGTACCCATCCGGATGCGGATCACATCGGAGGTCTTGATGTTGTAGTTTATAAGTTTGATTGTAAGAAGATTTTTATGCCGGGAGTGACTTCGGATACGAAAACATATGATGATGTTATGCAGGCATTGAAGTCTAAGAATCAGAAGGCACAGGCGCCAAAGCCTGGAGAAACATATACATTAGGAGATGCGTCTTTTACAGTGATTGCTCCGGTGAAGGGCTATGGAGATGAGACGAATAACTGGTCGATTGGAATGGTGCTTCAATACGGAGAGAATCGTTTTCTGTTTACAGGTGATGCAGAGAAAGAAGCGGAGGAAGATATGTTAGCGAAGGGAGAAGATATTTCCGCAGATGTATATAAGGCATCTCATCATGGAAGTAAGACGGGTTCCTGTGATGATTTTCTTGATAAGGTACATCCTTCCTATGCGGTAATCAGTTGTGGTGAGGGGAATAAGTACGGGCATCCTTCTGCCCAGACATTAACTAATTTCCGAAGCAGAGGGATTAAGACATTCCGTACCGATAATCAGGGAACGATTGTGGCATATAGCGATGGAAAGAATATTACATGGAATGCTTCTCCGGATACAACCTGGACACCGGGAGAGCCAAAGGGTTCTTCGTCTAACTGGAATTCCTCATCGAAGAATATTTCTAAGGGAAAGTCAGGGGATAGTTCAAAAAATACTTCCAAAACACAGGTGTCTTATGTTATAAATGAAGACACAGGCAAGTTTCATCTGCCATCCTGTCGTTTTGTAAAGCAGATGAATGAGGAGAATCGTATTACATCTTCAAAAAGCAGGAATACTTTGATAAAGGAAGGGTATGAAGCCTGTAAAGTATGCGAACCGTAGATGAGGATTTGCAGATTTACAGATATGGAATGAAAGAGAATAAAGATATGATAAAGGAGAACGATTGAGTATTATGATGAAAGACGGAAAAAGTATTGTTTTGATCGGTATGCCCGGTGTAGGGAAGAGTACGATCGGTGTTATTTTGGCAAAGGAGATCGGTTATCAGTTTCTAGATGCGGATCTTTTGATTCAGGAACAGGAAGGAATGTTGTTGAAGGATATTATCGCAACGAAGGGGCATGATGGTTTTCTTGCAGTAGAGAATCAGGTGAATCGTGATGTGGATGCGAAGCATTCTGTTATAGCAACAGGTGGAAGCGCAGTCTATTGTGAAGAAGCGATGTTACATTATAAAGATACATGCCAGATCGTGTACCTTCGCTGCCCATATGAGATTTTGTCAAAGCGTCTTGGCGATTTAAAAGGAAGAGGTGTGGCATTAAAAGAAGGGCAGACATTGCTTGATCTATACGAAGAGAGAAGTGTTCTCTATGAGAAATATGCGGATATTATCATTGATGAAGATAACAAAGGAATTGAAGAAACACTGGAATTACTGAAAGAAAAGTTTTGTTAGCACATTCATAGGCTGATACTAACCGGCATGTCAGTGTGTGAAACGAGATTAAAAAGTCGTTATGAAAAGCTGCTTTATATTACCATCTAATATGAGAATATGTATTATCGGATGGTTGGGAGGTAGTTGTTGCATAATGGCTTTTTTCGATTTGTGACTTTTGGTGACTTTGCTTCGTATGCCAGATTTCACAGCCAGGGAAATTTGGCATACGAATCCTTTTCACAGTCAGGGAAACCAGGTGCATTAATCCTTTTCACAAGCAGGGAAATCAGACAGATAATTGATTTTCAGAAAGCTCGAAAAAGGACGTATTAAAAAAGCAGGTAATTCTTACTATAATGGCGTTGTAAACAAAAAGTGCTTGAAACACTTACAAAAAACACTTACAAAGCCACAGGCAAAAATTAAAAGCAGATTTAAAAAAGGAGGATTACATGATGAATGGAAATTGGCTGGGATTAGACGGACAGGTTGTTATCGTAACAGGTGGTGCTTCCGGAATCGGAAAACACGTAGTAGACACACTTGTAAAGGTTGGAGCAAAGGCAGTTGCAGTCGATCTTAATGTAAAGACAGGAGATGAGCTTGACGGAGCATATTGTGTACAGTGTAATGTTACTGATCCGGAAAGTGTAAACCAGATGGTACAGGCTGTTCTTGCAAAGTATGGTAAGATCGATGCATTAGTAAATAATGCAGGAATTAATCTTCCAAGACTGCTTGTTGATGTAAAGGGAGAAAAACCAGAGTACGAATTAAACGAAGATTCTTTCGGAAAAATGTTTGCAGTTAATGTAAAGGGCGTATTCCTCTGTGCACAGGCAGTTGCAAGAGAACTCGTAAAACAGGGACATGGAGTTATTCTTAATATGTCCAGCGAGTCTGGAAAAGAAGGTTCTCAGGGTCAGTCAGCATACTCTGCTACAAAGGGAGCGGTAGACAGCTTTACTCGTTCCTGGGCAAAGGAACTTGGAAAGTACAATGTACGAGTTGTTGCATGTGCTCCTGGTATCATGGAAGCAACAGGACTTCGTACAGCTGCTTACAATGAAGCTTTAGCTTATACAAGAGGGGTAAAACCAGAAGATTTATCTACAGACTACAGTAAAGTAATTCCAATTGGAAGAGATGGAAAGCTTGATGAGGTAGGAAGCCTTGTAGCATACCTTGTATCCGATCAGGCAAGCTACATCACAGGAACAACAGTTAACATTTCCGGAGGAAAGTCCAGAGGATAATTACTTCATAGGAATGGAAAATGGAGAGAAGAAGGAGGTACGCTATGATAAAGATGGCGTTGGTGATTGGACTTGCATTTGTGATCCAATTTGTGTTAAGCAGTTTTCAGATGAAGAATTTCAATAATGAATTTGTCAGAATGAGACGGAAGGGCAAGGTGGCAATCGGCAGAAAGTCCGGAGGATTCCATGCAGGAGCAATTGTAATGTTCCGCATAGATGATGAGGGGATTATTCAGGAATCCAAAAAGATAGAAGGAACAACATTTCTGGCGAGAGTGAAAAATTTTCCGGGATTTGAAGGACGATACATTGGAGAATTATCTGTAGATGATGTAGAAAAAGGGCATCGAAATCTGAGAAAAGCAGTAGAGGACGCAGCGCTGACTTATAAAAAATATATAGCAGGAGAAGAAATAGCACAGCCTCCTTCTAATTTCCAGAAAGCAGGAAATATCGTAACAAATCTATTTAATCGACGCGCAGGAGCGTAAAGAGGGAGGTAACTATGAATATTTTAGTTAAATTAGCGTCAGGATTTATGAATCTTTTTACATTAGGCGGAGAGCAGTTTGTAAGCTGGGTTACAGGAATCATTCCAACTGTCCTGATGCTGTTATTATTAATGAATGCGATCATCGCATTAGCAGGAAATGAATCTGTAAATAAACTTGCAAAAGTATGTACAAAGAATCCGGTTCTCCGTTATCTGGTACTTCCATTTGTATCTGCATTTATGTTAGGTAACCCAATGGCTCTTTCCATGGGTAAGTTCATGCCGGAATTTTATAAGCCAGCATATTATGCATCTGTAACATATCATTGTCATACAAACAACGGTATTTTTCCACACATCAATGCTTCAGAACTTTTTGTATGGCTTGGAATCGCAAATGGTATCTCTGCATTAAATCTTGACACAACACCATTAGCAGTACGTTATCTTTTAGTTGGTCTTGTAGCAAACTTTATTTCAGGATGGGTGACAGAATTTACTACAAGATATGTAGAGAAGCAGCAGGGTGTAAAACTTAGCCGCACATTAAAGGCATAGGAAGATTAGAAGGAACGATAAGGGAGGAACGAAAATGTCAGAATTAAGAGCAATCAGAATAGAAAGAGGACCACAGGGATTTGGTGGACCGTTGGTTATCCGTCCAACAGAACAGAAAAATAAAGTTATGTATATTACCGGTGGTGGAACTGCACCGGAATGTCTGAATAAAATCGTAGAACTTAGTGGAATGACACCAGTAGATGGTTTCCATGGTTCAGCACCAGAAGAAGAGCTTGCTATGGTTATCGTAGACTGTGGAGGAACATTACGCTGCGGTATTTATCCACAGAAAAGAATTCCAACAGTAAACGTTATGCCGGTAGGTAAATCCGGACCACTTGCAAACTTTATCACAGAAGATATCTATGTATCTGCTGTTACATCCAAACAGATTTCTCTTGCAGATGAAGCAGATGTAGAAGAAGCTGCAAAGTCTGTAGAGGTTTCTGAGAAGAAGGAAGAAAAAACAGTGAAGTTTAATGCAGATCAGAAAGTATCAGAAACACTTGCTGCACAGGAAAACAAATCTATCATCACAAAAGTAGGGTTAGGTGTTGGTAAGTTTGTAAATACCTTTTATCAGGCAGGTCGTGATGCGATTCAGACATGTATCACAACACTTCTTCCGTTCATGGCATTTGTATCTTTGTTAGTAGGTATCATTAACGGTTCTGGTTTTGGTAATGCATTTGCAAAATTACTGACTCCATTAGCAGGAAATGTTTTTGGACTGGTTGCTCTTGGTGTCATTTGTTCTATTCCTGGATTATCTGCATTACTTGGACCTGGAGCGGTTATTGCACAGATTGTTGGTACATTGATTGGAACAGAAATCGGAAAAGGAAACATTGCTCCTCAGCTTGCACTTCCAGCACTTTTTGCAATCAACTGCCAGGGTGCATGTGACTTTATTCCAGTAGGTCTTGGACTTGCTGAAGCAGAGCCTGAAACAATTGAAGTTGGTGTACTTTCCGTTATGTATTCCAGATTTTTAACAGGCTGGATTCGTGTATTAATTGCATATGCAGCAAGTTTTGGATTATACGCATAAGTAAACCAAGAATAAGAAAAGTAAACAGAAAAGTAAATAGAGGATGTCAGAGAATGGAAACATTCCGGCATCCTGAATTTTTATTAAAATATTAAAATTAGCTCTTACATGTATTGGAGAATGTGTTACAATTAAAAGGAGCAAACTGTAGAAAGGATAGAAGAATCATGGCTATAATTTATGAGAACAAAGTAAAAGAACTTGGAAAAGATATTATGATGATGAATGGAGGAGACTTCATTATTATTTTTGGAGACAGTGCTCCGGCAGAATTAAGAGATTATTGTTACTCTGTTGATGTGAATCCGATTAATGGAGAAATCAAGGCAGGACAGACATTAAAAATTGATGAAAATGAATATAAGATTACCTGTGTCGGAGAAGAGGCACCGGTAACACTCGCAGGTCTGGGTCATTGTACAATCCGCTTTAATGGTATGACAGAAGCAGAACTTCCGGGAACTCTTTATGTAGAGGAAAAACCAGTTCCGGAAATCAAGATCGGTACAACAATCCAGATTATAGAATAAGTAGTAATTCAGAATTATTGATGATTCGTTTTGGTGAATGGATTCTGAATAATTACAGAAAATATTAATACGAAACCAAAACATAACCAGAAAATCTGAAAAGGATAACGGACAAGGTATGAAAAATTTATTTGGTGACAACAGACAGGCTAACATCCTGTCTGTTTTGCGAAAAAGTTCTACATTAAATATTGAGACACTGGCAGAACGATTTGGCGTAAGTGAGCGTACAGTTCGGAATGATATAAAAGACATTAACAAAGAATTAAAAAACAGTGGCCTGATAGAAATTAATCAGGGAAAGTGCGGTCTTAGAGTGTTTGATACGAGAGACTTTCAAAATGCGTATGCCCGTATTATAGAAACAGATGATTTGATGAATTCTTCCCACAAGAGACAGGAGTATGTTTTTGCGAAGCTTATGAGAGCGATGGAGCCGGTACTTACAGATGACCTTGCTTATGAGATGAATATAGGGCGAAGTACATTGATCAGTGACTTAAAAAAGCTTCGCCAGACAATGGAAGACTACGAGCTTGAGATTGTTGGAAAGACCAGTAAGGGATTAGCTCTTGCCGGTTCGGAACTTAATATTCGAAAGTTTGTTATGGAGAATCTTTTTGACTCTATTTATCAGAATTATCCCCAGGATGAATTGATGCTAAAGGGGATCAGAGAAGCGCTGGCTGAACAGAATTTTGAAGAATCAACACAGAAAATGTTTGAGAACTATATGACATTAATGTTTGATCGTTTTCTTACGGGACATATCATTACCCGTATGCCGGAAAAGTATTATAATTTAGTATCAAGAAACAGTTTTTCATTTGTGAATCAGTTAATTGATAATCTTTCAAAAGAATTTTACATTGAAATTCCAATAGAAGAAAAAATATTTGTTTTTTTGCCGATCATTGGTATGCGTACACCTGCAGACAGTAAAAATATGTACAGCATAGAACTCGATGAGAAGATTCATCCATTACTGAAAAAGATTGTAGAGGGGATTCGTCTGGAATTAAATATTTCAATTGATCCTCATGAATTTGCAGAGAAGTTTATGTATCATATTATGTTTATGATAAACAGGCTTCGTTATAATGTACACATTGATAATCCGATGTTTGAAGACATTCATTACAAATATCCGCTTGCATTTAAAATGGCAGAAATAGCGGCGAGAGTAATCGGTGAGGAAGCGGAAGTTGCAGTGACACAGGCAGAACTTGGGTATCTGGCAGCTTATTTTGGGGTGTTCCTTGAAGTAAATACTTTGAATCAAAAGCAGCAAAAGATTGCAGTGATCAGCGATAAGGGAAGAGTTACAGCACAGTTATTTGCTGTGCAGATTCGTAAAGTAGTTGACAGCAGCAGTCAGCTTGATATACTGGCACCGTCTGAAGCAGTCAGTGATATTCTTGATCAGTATGATATTGTAATCTGTACAACGGAGCACATGATAGAATGTGAATGTCCGGTTATTTATATTCATGAGATTTTTGATGAGAATGAACTGAAAAACAAGCTTCGCCAGGCGAAGTTTTGTAAAGGAACAGATGCGGTGATTCTTGATGATAATTGGTATGTAATGGCTAATATTTTAAAAGAAGATACCTTTTTTAATCTTTCAGAACAAAAAGATTATATTTCTGCTTTAGACCATATGATGGATGTTCTTTGTCAAAATGGCTATGTTGATGAGGATTTCAAAGAACGGGTATGGGAAAAAGAATCGAAATCCAGCATGATCATTGATAATATTGCGATTCCTCATGCTATACAAAAGGCAGGAGATGCCATTGTATTATCTGTGGGAGTATTTCGTGAGCCGATGCCATATAAAAATGACAATATTCAAGTTGTGTTTTTGCTGGCGCTCCCGGAAGAAATTCGAGATGAAAATCTTTTGATCTGTGTCTATGATGAGATTATGTCACTTGTAAAAAATGATGAGCTCATTGAAAAAATTACGCATTCAGGGAATTATATTGATTTTATGAAGGTATTATATAAAAGAAATTAATTGTCTGCTTAGGGAATATTATAAAAAGAGCCATGTACTATAACAGGGATTCCCTAATAGTACATGGTATACATAATGAAAAAGAGAATTATCCAATAATATTCATTGGATAACTCTCTTTTTCTTTTTCAGCATAGATATAAGCTGATGACGAGACTTGAACTCGAGACCTCCGCCTTACCAAGGCGACGCTCTACCGACTGAGCTACATCAGCAATTCAGATATACAAACCTAACAAAAAGGATTCTATCATGCCCTATTCGGTTTGTCAACGGAATTTTATTAAATTTTTAAAAAATATGTACTATTGGCACAATATAATGATGTTAGAGTCAAAAGGTCAAAATATGGAGTAATTCGTGGCATCAAGTCAGGGTCAAAATACCTTTTATGATACCAGGGTCAAAAATACATATTTTTTGTATTCTTGTCATATATTATTAGAAATCGCGATAGCGAAATAATAAGACAGGAGAAAAATATGAATAGAAAAAAACATGGAAATTACAGGCATATTTTACTGGTGTTAGGGTTGTGGTTTTTTTGGTTTCAGAACGTCAGTGCATCACAGATGCTTTTTCCATTTGTAGCGGATGACTGGATTTCTTTTGAAGGGCGTACTTTTTTACAGCTTCAGCAAGAGAAAAAACAGACAGAAATAAAAAAGCAGAGGAATCATAAAAAAAGTAATGAGAAAAGTAATAAAATAAGTAATAAGAAAAAAGTAAAAGAGACGATGGCGGTTCCGGTAAAATATGATAATGAAATCAGTGCCGGTGACCGCCAGATTCTTTATAAAGTGGTTTCCATGGAATGTGATACAGGGTACGAAGGTTCGTTAGCGGTGATTAGCTGTATGTTAAATCGTTTAGAATCTGACAAATATCCGGATGATTTAATGGATGTAGTGAGGGAAAAGGCACAATTTAGTGCATATTATGATAAAAAAACTGAGACATATCCATATATAGACAGAAATCCATCTCAAGAATGTATACAGGCGGTAGACGATGCGCTTGCCGGCAAAAAAAGAAATCTGCCATCATATATCATGTATTTTCGTGCTTCTTCGTATAAAAAGCTGAAAGGTTATAAGAAATATGGGCAGATTGGAGACAATACTTACTTCTATAAAGAAGAAGACCGTTGATTTTCACTTGTACAGGAAAAATAAGTATGATATGATAGAACGCAGTTAAAGGGAATCGAAGCCTTTATAGAATTACAGGAGGATGAGAATGGAAGAAAAAGAAAAAGTATCGAAAAATTTTATAGAGATGGCGATTGATAAAGATTTAGAAGAGGGTGTGTATGATCATGTCATGACCAGATTCCCTCCGGAGCCAAACGGATATCTTCATATTGGACATGCAAAGTCTATTTTATTAAACTATGGGCTGGCACAGAAGTATCATGGCAAGTTTAATCTGCGTTTTGATGATACGAACCCTACAAAAGAAAGAATGGAATTCGTAGAATCTATTAAGAAAGATGTACAGTGGTTAGGGGCAGATTATGAAGACAGACTGTTTTTTGCATCCAACTACTTTGATCAGATGTATGAGGCAGCCGTTTCTTTGATTAAGAAAGGAAAAGCATATGTCTGTGATCTGTCTGCAGAAGAAATTCGTGAATACAGAGGAACATTAAAAGAACCTGGCAAAGAAAGCCCATATCGTAACCGTTCTGTAGAAGAGAATCTTGAACTTTTTGAAAAGATGAAGAATGGTGAATTTGCAGATGGAGAGAAAGTACTTCGAGCAAAGATTGATATGGCTGCCGGTAATATTAACATGAGAGATCCGATTCTCTACCGCGTTGCACATATGACACATCATAATACAGGAGATAAATGGTGTATTTATCCAATGTATGATTTTGCACATCCAATTGAAGATGCAATCGAGGGTGTAACACATTCTATCTGTACGCTGGAATTTGAAGACCACAGACCTCTTTACGACTGGGTTGTAAAAGAAGTTGGTTTCGAACAGCCTCCGAGACAGATTGAATTTGCAAAAATGTATTTGACCAATGTAATTACCGGAAAGCGCTACATTAAAAAGTTAGTAGAAGATGGTGTCGTAGATGGATGGGATGATCCACGTCTTGTATCCATTGCAGCTCTTAGAAGAAGAGGTTTCACACCAGATGCTATCCGTACTTTTATTGAACTTGCAGGTGTTTCTAAAGCACAGAGTTCTGTAGATTATGCGATGTTAGAATTTTGTATTCGTGATGATTTAAAACTTAAGAAGTCTCGTGTGATGGCGGTTCTTGATCCTGTAAAGGTTGTTATTACGAACTATCCGGAAGGACAGATTGAGTACTTGGATGTAGAGAATAATAAAGAGAATGAGGAGTTGGGAAGTCGTAAAGTTGCCTTTGGTCGTGAACTTTATATCGAAAGAGATGATTTTATGATTGACCCTCCAAAGAAATATTTCCGTATGTATCCGGGAAATGAAGTTCGTCTTATGAATGCTTATTTTGTAAAATGTACAGATTACATTACAGATGAGAACGGCAAAGTGACAGAAATCCACTGTACGTATGATCCGGAAACAAAGAGTGGAAGCGGATTTACCGGACGTAAAGTAAAAGGAACGATTCACTGGGTATGTGCAGATGAATGTGTAGATGCAGAAGTTCGTTTATATGAGAACATTGTAGATGAAGAGAAAGGTGTTTACAATGAGGATGGAAGTCTTAATTTAAATCCAAATTCTCTGACGATTCTTCCGGAATGTAAGTTAGAAGCTGGTCTGAAAGACAGCAAGGCTTATGATAGTTTCCAGTTTGTAAGACAGGGATATTTCTGCTGTGATGCAAAAGACAGTACAGAGGATCATTTGGTATTTAACCGCATTGTTTCTCTGAAGAGTTCTTATAAACCGAAAAAATAAGGTGTAAGCTCTCGGGAGTTGTTATGAACTTATCGTTATATTTATGACAGGATAGAATCGTGAAAGCCGCAGAAATACTTACTTTTTGCGGTTTTTACTTGAGTTTTTTTCTTGTTCATGTAATAATAAAGGCACGCTAAAATTTAGTTACTTAGATTGGCGAGATTATGAGTGAGGTGTAACCGTATGTACAAAATCGTAAAAAAAGAAACGCTTAACAGCGTTGTAGAACTGATGGAAATCCATGCTCCTTTCGTAGCACGTAAATGTGAGCCTGGACAGTTCATCATTCTTCGTGTGGATGAAGATGGTGAGAGAGTACCACTTACTATCGCAGATTATGACAGAGAAAAAGAGACTGTTACTATTATCTATCAGATCTTAGGATATTCAACAACTCTTTTAAGCCAGAAAAAAGAAGGCGAATATCTGGCAGACTTTGTAGGTCCTCTTGGAGTACCTGCATCCCTTGAAAAGAGAGAGAACAAAGTCATCGGTGTTGCCGGTGGTGTTGGAGCTGCCCCTCTGTATCCACAGCTTCGTAAGTTAGCTGAGAATGGAACAAAAGTAGATGTTATCATCGGTGGTAAGAGCAAAGAGTACGTTTTATGGGCTGATAAGTTCCGCGAATTCTGTGAGAATGTTTATATAGCAACAGATGACGGAAGCGAAGGAACAAAGGGTTTTGTTACAACGGTTCTTCAGGATCTTTTAGATAAAGGGGAAGTTTATGATGAGTGTATCGCTATCGGACCACTGATCATGATGAAGAATGTTGTGAATGTTACAAAACCTGCTGATCTTCATACAATGGTATCTTTGAACCCTATCATGATTGACGGAACAGGAATGTGCGGTGGATGTCGTGTTACGATCGGCGGAGAGACAAAGTTTGCCTGTGTAGACGGACCGGACTTTGACGGATTCCTTGTAGACTTTGATGAATGTATGAAGCGTCAAGGAATGTTTAAAGAAGAAGAACACGAATGTAAGATGATGGCACTGGGAGGAGAAGCATAAGATGGCAAAGAAGAATATGAGTCTGACAAAGGTTCCAATGCCGGAACAGGCACCAGACGTAAGAAATAAAAACTTTGATGAGGTTGCTCTTGGTTATACTGCTGAGATGGCGATGGAAGAAGCAACAAGATGTTTAAATTGTAAGAATAAACCTTGTGTAGGCGGATGTCCGGTAAATGTACCAATTCCAGGATTTATCGAGAAAGTAGCAGAAGGAGACTTTGAAGCTGCTTATGAGATTATCACAAGTGAAAACGCACTTCCTGCAATCTGTGGACGTGTATGCCCACAGGAGAACCAGTGTGAAGGTAAATGTGTGCGCGGTATCAAGGGACAGCCGGTAGCTATCGGACGTATGGAGCGTTTTGTTGCAGATTATCATATGGAACATGCTGCACCAGTAAAGGCAGAGATTAAAAAGAACGGTAAGAAGGTCGCTGTAGTAGGTTCTGGTCCATCCGGAATCACCTGTGCAGGCGAGCTGATTAAGAAAGGTTACGATGTAACAGTATTTGAAGCTTTACATAAAGCCGGTGGTGTTTTAAGCTACGGTATTCCTGAATTCCGTCTGCCGAAAGCCTTAGTTGCAAGAGAAATCAAGAGCGTAGAAGATCTTGGTGTAGATATCGAGACAAATGTAATCGTTGGACGTTCTGTGACAATCGATGAACTGATGGAAGACGGTTACGAAGCAGTATTCGTAGGAAGCGGTGCAGGTCTGCCAAGATTCTTAAATATTCCGGGAGAGAATTTACTTGGAGTATACTCCGCTAATGAGTTCCTCACTCGTGTAAACCTTATGAAAGGTTACAAGTTCCCAGAAGTCCCAACACCAGTAAAGGTTGGAAAGAGAGTTGCCGTAGTAGGTGCCGGTAACGTAGCTATGGATGCAGCAAGAACAGCAAAACGTCTTGGTGCAGAAGAAGTTTACATCGTATACCGTCGTAGCGAAGAAGAAGCTCCTGCCCGTTTAGAAGAGCTTCATCACGCAAAAGAAGAAGGAATCATCTTTAAGTTCTTAAATAACCCTGCTGCGATCGTTGGCGATGACAACGGCTGGGTAAAAGGAATGGAGATCATCAAACAGGAACTCGGCGAGCCAGATGCATCTGGAAGAAGACGCCCTGTACCGGTTGAAGGCTCTAACTACATCCTTGATGTTGAGACAGTAATCATTGCGATTGGCCAGAGCCCTAACCCATTAATACGCCACACAACACCAGGTCTTGAGTGCCAGAAGTGGGGCGGAATCATCGTAAACGAAGAGACTATGGAATCTTCCAAAGAGAACGTTTACGCTGGTGGAGACACTGTAACAGGAGCTGCTACAGTAATCCTTGCTATGGGAGCTGGAAAGAAAGCTGCCGCAGCAATTGATGAGAAACTGTCAAGTAAATAATTCTGATTTATCAGTTTGAATAAGACGGACGAACCTCCGGAATTTATAGTATGTAAAATGCTTCGTATCACTGCACTCTTAATGCTCATCCGCATTAAGAGCTTGCTCTAAGGCGCATTTTTACATACTATAAATTCCGGAGGTTCTGTTCGTTTTAAAAACTATAAATTAGCGGAAAAACCCTAAACTTCTCAATAAAAAATTTTATGTATTGTTTATCTGATGGATTGGGGGATTTTTCAGAAGAAAATGATGTGAGCTTGCTTTTGCAAACAAGATGGAATATTATGTCTATAAAAATATATTGAACGGGAGATATTTAAAAAATGGAAGTACAGATTGAAGTGGGTAAGGGTATTCTATGTGATGGTATAGAGATTATGTTTGGAAATAGTATTTCGTCTGTTGTGAAAGCTGTGGGTGAAGTTGATAAGTACAAAGATAATTACTGTTTTTATGAGTCATCACTTTTAGTACATGTAGATTCGAATAATTGTATCGATGAAATAGAAATTAGAAACGATGAAGAACATAGTCATGTTGTGATGTTAAATGGTACTAATATTTTTTCTGAGATGAAAGATGTTGTTATAGAATTGATTGTAAGATTGAATCAAAGTCCTGCCGAAGATGAATTGGGAACATATGAGGCAAAAAGAATTGGCCTGGCATATTCGTTTAGCATGACGGACGAAGAAATTGAAGAAATGATTTCTGAAGCAAAAGAAGAAGGAACATACGAAGAAATGAAGGAAGAAATAGAAGCGGATATTAAGAGGGCAAAATATCTGCAAACGATTTCTATTCGTAAACCCAAATAATAAAAAAGAACGAGAAGCCTTATTTTGCAGGTTTGAGAATAAACAGAACCACCGAATCCTGTAATATATAAAAAATGCGCCTTTGAGCAAGGCCAAGCTGCGGTTGAGCAGTTTGGATGCAGTGAAACGAAGCATTTTTATATATTACAGGATTTGGTGGTTCGTCTATTTTTTTAAATTTAAAAAGTCAGATTTTTCGTCTATTTTAGAAAAAATATGTTAGAAAATAACAATATGAAAAGTTGAAAAAATAATATGGTTATTTTAAACTGAAAAACTTGACGTTTGATGGATTGTATTGTATGATAGTGCTTAGTGTCTCGGACGATACAAAGTGATTTCTTTGTATTATTGAACAATGTGAGGAGGCTTTGAAAGAGAGACATTGTTAATTTTAAACATTAAATTGGAGGAGAAGGATGAGAAGAAAAAGTAGTAAGCAGTTGTTTTCTGTATTGATGGCAGCTACCATGGTCATGTCGGGTATCAGTATCCCGGTTAATGCATCGCAGGTTGATGATGCGGTGGTGCGTTCTGTATTGACAAAAACAGAAGCAGAGGCATCTGAAAGTAGGGAAATCAATTTCAACGAAGGTTGGAAGTTCCACTATGGAGATGTAGAGAATGCAGAGAAAAAGGATTTTGACGATTCTGATTTAGCCAAATGGGGAAATCTAAAGCTTCCTCATGATTTCAGTATTACACAGGAGCCTTCTAATTCAAACGAAGCAGAGTCCGGATTTATGCCAGGAGGTACAGGATGGTATCGCAAGAACTTTACTTTACCATCTGATTATGAAGGAAAGAGCATTGTTCTGAATTTTGACGGATCCTATAACCACACTTATGTATATGTGAATGGTACAAAAGTTGGGGAAAATCACTATGGATATAATGACTTTGCTTTTGATATTTCAAAGCATCTTATCTGTGATGGTAAAACAGAAAATGTGATTAGTGTAAAAGTGGTACATCAGACACCATCCAGTCGCTGGTATTCCGGATCTGGTATTTATCGTGATGTAGAACTGATTGTTACGGATGCTGTACATGTTTCCAGAAATGGTGTTTATGTAACAACACCAGAACTGGCAACAGAGAAAGGTGGAAATGTTACAGTAAAAGTTCAAACAAAAGTACAGAATGATGGCGATGCACAAGTAGCAGCGAAGATTCGTACAACAGTTTTAGATGCAGAAGGTAAGGCAGTTTCTGAGGCAAGCACAACGGATGTGACATTGACAGAGAATGGCACAGAAGAAAAAGAACAGAATTTGAAAGTAAACAACCCTGCACTCTGGAGTACAGAGAAACCAAATCTCTACTATGTACAAACGGAAGTTTTGGTTGGCGACGAAGTAAAAGACATTAATAAAGAAACATTTGGTTTCCGTTATATTGACTTTAATTCCAATACTGGATTTAGCTTGAATGGAAAGAATGTAAAATTGAAAGGTGTATGTATGCATCATGATCAGGGTGCACTTGGATCAGCATCCGAACATGATGCTGTATACCGTCAGGTAAGTAAACTGAAAGAGATGGGTTGTAATGCGATTCGTACTGCTCATAACACACCTTCTTCCGTACTTCTTAAAGCATGTAACGAATTAGGTATGATGGTAATGGATGAGACGTTTGACGGATGGGCATTCCCAAAGAACGGAAACAGTCAGGACTTTAGCACACACTATAACAAGACGATTAGTGAGGATAATAAATTACTCGGTGCGACTGCAGGCGATACCTGGTATAAATTTGTACTGGAATCCAACATTGAACGTGATAAGAATGATCCGTCTGTTGTAATTTGGGATATCGGAAATGAGCTGAACTTTGGTGTTACTGATCCTAGCAAGTATGAACAGTATGCAAAAAATATGAAGAGTTACATCGAGGCGATTGATAAGACAAGACCAATCACAGTTGGTGATAATAATCCATACGGGTTACGATATAACACATACGGGGATTTCCGTAATAAAGTTACTGCGGTTCTGGCAAATAAGGGAGAAGGATTAGCGGGAGCAAACTATTCTATGGCAGCTATGAGTGGTATTCATAGTGCTCATCCAGATTGGAAAATTATTGCTACGGAGACTGCTTCACCAAGTAACAGCCGAGGTATCTACACAACATTGTCACAGTATGGTAAGTCTGGTGATTATCAGTGTACAGCGTACGATACTAATGCGGTAAGCTGGGGAAATACAGCACGTGAATCCTGGTGGTATACGATTAAAGATGACTTTGTATCCGGTGAATTTATCTGGACAGGATTTGACTATATTGGTGAGCCAACACCTTGGAACGGAACAGGTAAAGGAAGTGTTAGTGGTGACAAATTGGCTGTACCAAACTCCTCTTACTTTGGAGTAATCGATACGGCAGGATTTGAGAAGGATTCCTTCTATTTCTATACTAGCCAGTGGAGAGAAGATAAACAGACACTTCATATCGTACCACAGAGTTGGAATAAAAAAGATCTCAGTATTTCAGGAGGTAACGTACCAGTTTATGTTTACTCCAATGCAGCAAAAGTAGAGCTGTATCTGAATGGAAAACTGATCGGTACTTCCACAAGAAATCCAATCAAGACGGCTGCCGGTCATGAATGGGCTACATACAGTAATGAATCTAATGATGAAGAACAGTGTGTTGCAGTCAACGAGAGTCCGGAGTGGAAAGCTCAGGCAATTCAGTTTAAGGTAAAATATGCGGAGGGTACACTTAGTGCGAAAGCATATGATGAAGATGGCAAAGAAATTACAGATACGCTGGGATCACAGAGCGTGACAACAAACAGTGATGCTGGAAGTAAGTTATCAGTTAAAGCAGAGAAGAGTGAAATTACAGCAGATGGAAGCAGTCTGAGTTATATAGCAGTAGATGTAAATGACAAAGATGGACGTTTTGTAAGTTCTGCAGACAATAGTATTCGTTTTACTTTAACAGGTAATGGAACAATTGTTGGTGTAGATAATGGAAATCCATCTACCGTTAATAAATTCCAGCAGAAATCTGTATTAACAAGCAGTAAGACAGCTAAGATTAAAGCATTTAGCGGAAAAGCACTTGTGATTGTACGCAGTACAAAGGATGCAGGTGGGTTTGCATTGAAGGCAGAATCTGCAGGTCTTACTGGAGAGACTGTATTTGTAAATACTGTAGGTGAAAAGAATGGTGAAGTATTCCTGAAAGACTATACGATAAAACCAGAGTACACTGTTATGATGGGTACAAAGCCTAAATTAGAGACAACCGTAACAGGTACTATGAGCGATGGATCTAAGCAGGAAGGTACGATTGCTTGGAAACTGACAGAAGATATGTACAATCATCCTGGTGAGTACGTTCTGGATGGAACAATGAAGTTTGGTAAAGAAGAAGTAGCTGTATCTGCAAACCTTCATGTAAAACCGATTATCGTAGCGGTACAGAACTATACAAGAGCAACTGTAAAAGGACTTGTTCCAACCTTACCTTCAACATTAGCAGGAATTCTCCCAGATGGTACATCTTACGGTGCATATCCGGTTACATGGGATAGCATTAAAGAGTCTGATTTGGAAAATGTTGGAGATATCGTAAAGGTAAAAGGTAAAGTTGACGTAGAAGGTAAAGAAATGACAGCAACTGCAACGATACGTGTGGCAGAAGGTGAAGTAAAAGAAGCGGTCAATATAGCTCCAAAATATAAAACTTTAAAAGAAAGCTGTGGCGAACCGGCAGATAATCTGCTTTCTATTGTAGATGGTGTTAATAATGTGTTGAATAAGCCAAATATGCGTTGGACAAACTGGAATGACCATTTATTAAACTCTTCGCCAACTATCACATTTACCTGGGATGAGGTCTATGAGTTGGCAAGTATCAATGCATGGTTCTTTGGTGATGCGAATGTAGGTGCACCAGAAAGCGTAACTATTGCAGTATCTAAAGATGGAGAGAATTTTAAAGAAGTTGAATTTACACATGATGATTATCAGGTAAATCAGAAGAGTGAACTGGTATTTAATGAGGTTCAGAAAGCAAAAGCATTGAGATTTACCATGAAACAGGTAGGAACAGGATATGTTGGTCTGACTGAGTTAGAAATCTTGACAAGTGCAAAGGGGTATACTTCAAACAAGACAGCAGAGTTAGAAGGGCTGAAAGTGGATGGAACAGCAGTGGAAGGTTTTGCAGCCGATAAATACGAGTATACTGTAGTTGTAGACAAAGTAGACCAAGCTGTTGTGGATGCAACTGCAAAAGATAATGCATCAGTAATGGTAGTACCATTTAATAAAGAAAATGTTGTAAAGATAATCGTTACTTCTGAAGATAGCAAGACAACCAATACCTATAAAATCAAGTTGATTGCAAAGGATCAGATTGCAGATAAAGCATTTATGGAAAAGGTAGAGGGCGAGATCAAGCAGGCAGAAGCTTTGAAAAAGGATGATTATACGGATAGTTCCTATGCGGAATATGAAAAAGCATTGAAGGAAGTAAAAGCAGTCATCGCAAAAGAAATAGTGACAAAAGATGAAGTAAATGCGGCACTTGAAAAATTACAGACAGCAAGAGGCAATCTTGTAAAAGTGACAAAACCGGCACCAGATACAAATAAGAATCCAGAAAAACCATCTGCGAATAAACCAGAAACAGGGGTTCCTTCTGTTGGAATGTTAATCAAGTACAAAAAAGCTATCTATAAGGTAAGAGAAGTTAACGCAACAGGTGGTACGGTAATGCTTGTTAAACGAAATAGCAAGAAAGCAAAATTTGTTATTCCAGCAACTATTAAGAGTGGAAATTATACCTTTAAAGTAACATCGATTGCAAATAAAGCGTTCAAGGGTGATAAGAAACTCAAGAAAGTTGTAATTGATAAGAATGTTCAGGTAATCGGCAAACGTGCATTTGAGAAAGCTAAAAATCTGAGAAGTATTACAATTAAGTCCGTTTCTCTGAAGAAAGTTGGAAGAAGCGCATTTAAGGGTATCCATGCGAAGGCAAAGATTAAAGTGCCTGCTAAGAAAATGAAAGCTTATAAGAGACTTTTAAAGAAAAAAGGACAGAAATCAAGCGTAAAGATTATAAAATAATTAGTATAATCTGAAAGTATAGCTAACAGATTACCGCCCCGGCAGATTTTCTTCTGCCAGGGGCGGTTTTGCTTATAAAAGAAATTTACAGGATATAGATATTCGTTCTGTTTATCCATTCAATTTTATAAGTAGGATTTTTCGTCTATTTTTTGCAATACGTGAAATTGTATAACATTTAAGCCGGAATTTTATAAAAAACTGTTTTATTTGCCACGTTGACAAAAGTGGATTTATTTGCTAACATAATTTACTAATATTAGCTATATTTTTTAATCAATTATTCAAGGATGGAAAGGAAGAAAACAATGGGAAAAATCATTAAAGAAGCGATTACATTTGATGATGTATTATTAGTTCCAGGATATTCAGAAGTTATTCCGAATGAAGTTAATCTGGAGACAAAGCTTACAAACAAGATTAAGTTAAACATTCCATTTATGAGTGCCAGCATGGATACAGTTACAGAGCATCAGATGGCAATTGCTATGGCACGTCAGGGAGGAATTGGTATTATTCATAAGAATATGTCCATTGAAGCCCAGGCAGAAGAAGTAGATAAGGTAAAGCGTTCAGAGAACGGTGTTATTACAGATCCTTTCTATCTATCCCCGGAACATACTTTACAGCAGGCAGAAGACCTGATGGCGAAGTTCCGTATCTCAGGTGTTCCGATTACAGAGAACGGCAAGTTAGTCGGAATTATTACAAATCGTGACTTAAAGTTTGAGACAAACTTTAATAAGAAGATTAAAGAGTCTATGACTTCCGAAGGTTTAGTTACCGCAAAAGAAGGAATTACATTAGAAGAAGCAAAACAGATTCTCGGTAAAGCAAGAAAAGAGAAGTTACCTATTGTAGATGATAACTTTAACTTAAAAGGCTTGATCACGATTAAGGATATTGAGAAGCAGATTCGTTATCCATATTCCGCTAAAGACAGCAACGGACGTCTTCTTTGTGGTGCGGCAGTAGGATGTACACCAGATATCTTAAACCGTGTAGATGAGCTTGTGAAGTCTCATGTAGATGTTATCGTTATTGATACAGCACATGGACATTCAGCTAACGTATTAAAGACATTTGCTTTAGTAAAAGAGAAGTATCCTGACTTACAGGTTATTGCAGGTAACATCGCAACAGCAGAGGGAACAAAGGCCATGATCGAATGTGGTGTTGATGCTGTTAAGGTAGGAATCGGACCTGGTTCTATCTGTACAACACGTGTTGTTGCTGGTATCGGTGTTCCTCAGGTTACTGCTGTTATGGATTGCTATGAGATGGCAGATAAGTATAATATTCCAATCATTGCAGATGGTGGAATTAAGTTCTCTGGTGATGTTACAAAGGCGATTGCAGCAGGAGCGAACGTTGTTATGCTTGGTGGACTTCTTGCAGGATGTGATGAGAGTCCGGGAGAGTTTGAATTATATCAGGGAAGAAAATATAAAGTATATCGTGGAATGGGATCACTGGCAGCTATGGAGAACGGAAGTAAAGACCGTTACTTCCAGGCTAATGCGAAGAAGTTAGTACCGGAAGGTGTAGAAGGCCGTGTAGCTTATAAAGGTAAAGTGGAAGATACCATCTTCCAGCTTGTTGGAGGATTACGTTCCGGTATGGGATATTGCGGAGCAAAGACGATTCAGGAATTAAAAGAAAAGGGACAGTTTGTAAAGATTACAGCAGCTTCCTTAAAAGAAAGTCATCCTCATGATATTCATATCACAAAAGAGGCACCAAACTATAGTGTAGAATAATAAGAACGCAAAGGGCTGCGCAGATGGGGGAATCTTCATCTGCGCAGTTTTTTTACTTTATAGGAAAGTTTGATTTTTACTTTTAGAAAGAGGTGATCAGATGTTTTTTTCCAGAGATCGGAAACAGGTCTGGAAGAATAATAAAGTGAGGAAAAGGAAAAAGTCTGGGAAAAAACGCAGAGGAAAGAAAAAGACATCAAATAGAAAGATAACAACTAGAAAGACGTCAAATAAAAAGCAGCTGATTATTACGGTTTTTCTTTTGGCATTATTTATTTCTGTTTTACATAATAGCCTACTTTGGATGCCGGCGAAAGTAGCAGGAACATCACAGGAGCAGGAAAAAGGAGAATCGTCTGGGAATCGAGTACTTCCCGCAGAGGATGGACCTTGTGGGAGACCGGAAATCACAGAAGACTTTTTAGATAAGAACCCATATAGCAGAAGCGGAGTCGCCCTTAAAAAAGTAAAAGGTGTAGTGATTCATTATGTTGCGAATCCAGGTAGTACGGCAAAGGAGAATCGGGATTATTTTAATAATCTCCAAAATACGCATATTACAAAGGCAAGCAGTCATTATATTGTCGGCTTAGATGGAGAGATTATTCAGTGTATTCCACAAAATGAGATTTCTTATGCATCGAATAACAGAAATAAAGATACGATTTCTATTGAGTGCTGTCACCCAGGGAAAGATGGAAAGTTTAATGAGAAAACTTATGATTCTGTCGTGCGTCTGACAGCATGGATTTGCAAGATATATGGATTATCTTCCCAAAATGTGATTCGTCATTATGACGTTACAGGAAAAATGTGTCCTAAATATTATGTAAAACATGAGCAGGCATGGAGAGAATTTTGCAATAAAGTACAGGAATGTCTGGAAAAAAGATTGATTATAATAGAAAAATGAGATATGATAAAGAAACGTGAGTATCTATACCTATAAGTATTTGAATTATTAATTTGCAGGAAATGATGCGCCTTAATTCATAAAGGGTATAAAGATAGAAGAAAAAGGAAAGGGATGAAACGATGAGTTATAAAGTAGGTGTAATCCGAGGAGACGGAATTGGTCCGGAAATCGTGGCAGAAGCACTTAAGGTGCTCGATAAAGTAGCAGAGAAATATAATGAGAAGTTCGATTATACAGATATTCTTCTTGGTGGTGCATCTATTGATGCAACGGGAAAGCCTCTTACAGAAGAAGCTTTAGAAACAGCAAAAAGCTGTGATGCTGTGCTGATGGGGTCCATCGGTGGCAACACAACAACTTCTCCATGGTATAAGCTTCCAGCGAATTTAAGACCCGAAGCAGGACTCCTTGCAATCCGTAAAGGACTTGGATTATTTGCCAATATGAGACCGGCCTATCTTTATGAGGAATTAAAAGATGCCTGTCCGTTAAGAGAAGATATTATCGGAGATGGATTTGATCTCGTTGTTATGAGAGAACTTACAGGTGGTCTTTACTTTGGAGAAAGAAAGACATTTGAAGAAGATGGTGTGACAAAGGCTGTAGATACACTTACATACAGTGAAGAAGAGATTCGCCGTATTGCTGTCCGCGGTTTTGATATCGCTATGAAGAGAAGAAAGAAAGTAACAAGCGTAGATAAAGCGAACGTATTGGATTCTTCCCGTTTATGGAGAAAAGTTGTTAATGAGGTGGCTCAGGACTATCCGGAAGTAGAGTTAGAGCATATGTTAGTTGATAACTGTGCTATGCAGTTAGTAAGAGATCCAAAGCAGTTTGATGTTATTCTTACAGAGAATATGTTTGGAGATATTTTATCGGATGAGGCGAGTATGGTAACCGGTTCTATCGGAATGTTATCTTCTGCTAGTTTAAAAGAAGGAAGCTTTGGATTATATGAACCAAGTCATGGCTCTGCACCGGATATCGCAGGGCAGAACATTGCTAATCCAATCGCAACCATTCTTTCTGCTTCCATGCTTCTTCGTTATTCCTTCAATATGGATGAGGCAGCAGATGCTGTAGATCATGCGGTAAAACAGGTATTAAAGGATGGATACCGTACCGTTGATATCATGTCTGAGGGAATGACAAAGGTTGGATGTAAAGAAATGGGAACTCTTATCGCAGAACGCATTTAAAAAACTTGGAGGTTAATTATGAATAGTGATCATGTAAAAAAAGGAATGCAGCAGGCACCACATCGTTCCCTGTTTAATGCATTAGGATATACAAAAGAAGAAATGGAAAGACCTTTGGTAGGTATCGTTAGTTCTTATAACGAGATTGTTCCAGGGCATATGAATCTTGACAAGATTACGCAGGCAGTAAAGATGGGCGTTGCTATGGCTGGTGGTACACCGGTCGTATTTCCGGCAATTGCTGTCTGTGACGGTATTGCAATGGGTCATACAGGAATGAAGTATTCCTTAGTAACAAGAGAATTAATCGCAGATTCTACAGAATGTATGGCAAAGGCACATCAGTTTGATGCATTAGTTATGATTCCTAACTGTGATAAAAACGTACCGGGCCTGTTAATGGCAGCCGCACGTATTAATGTGCCAACTGTTTTTGTAAGCGGCGGTCCGATGTTAGCCGGACATGTTGATGGAAGAAAGAGAAGTCTTTCCTCTATGTTTGAGGCGGTAGGCGCATATGAAGCCGGAAAAATGACAGCAGAAAAAGTAGAAGAGTATGTTAATAAAGTATGTCCTACCTGCGGTTCCTGCTCCGGTATGTATACTGCGAACTCCATGAACTGTATGACAGAGGTTCTTGGTATGGGACTTCAGGGTAACGGTACGATTCCGGCAGTATATTCTGAGAGAATCCGCCTTGCAAAACATGCCGGTATGAAGGTTATGGAATTATTAAAGAATAATGTACGTCCAAGTGATATCATGACAAAGAAAGCATTCTTAAATTGCTTGACGGTAGATATGGCTCTTGGATGTTCTACCAATACAATGCTTCACCTTCCGGCAATCGCACATGAGGCAGGTGTAGAACTGAACATGGATATTGCTAATGAGATCAGTGCAAAGACACCAAACCTTTGTCATCTTGCACCGGCAGGTCCTACTTATATGGAAGATTTAAATGAAGCCGGTGGTGTATATGCTGTCATGAATGAACTTAGTAAAAAAGGTCTTCTTTACGAAGATCAGATTACAGTAACAGGAAAGACAGTAGGAGAGAATATCAAAGATGTGCGTAACTTAAATCCAGAAGTTATCCGTCCGATTGACAACCCATATATGGCACAGGGTGGAATCGCTGTTCTGAAAGGAAATATCGCACCGGATACCGGTATCGTAAAACAGTCTGCTGTTGTTCCTGAAATGATGGTACATGAAGGACCGGCAAGAGTATTTGACTGCGAGGAAGATGCGATTAAAGCAATCAAAGGTGGAGATATTGTTCCTGGAGATGTTGTTGTTATTCGCTATGAAGGACCAAAGGGTGGTCCTGGAATGAGAGAGATGTTAAATCCTACCTCTGCAATCGCAGGAATGGGACTTGGTGATTCTGTTGCTTTAATTACAGACGGACGTTTCTCCGGTGCATCCAGAGGAGCTTCCATCGGACATGTATCTCCGGAAGCAGCCGTTGGTGGACCAATCGCATTAATTGAAGAAGGAGATATCATTAAGATTGATATTCCGAATAACAGCTTGAATGTAGATGTTACAGATGAGGAATTAGCAAAGAGAAAAGAAAAATGGCAGCCAAGAGAACCAAAGATTACAGATGGTTATCTTCGTCGTTATGCCGCACTTGTTACTTCCGGAAACAGAGGAGCAGTTTTGGATGTTGACCAGTTAAAATAATTGGAAAGGGTAATTTATAATGAAGCAGGTTCTTAATGGTTCAGAAATCGTATTAGAATGTTTAAAGGAGCAGGGGGTGGACACCGTTTTCGGTTATCCGGGTGGTGCTATTTTAAATATTTACGATGAATTATATAAACAAAGTGATAAAATCCATCACGTTCTTACTTCTCATGAGCAGGGAGCTTCTCATGCAGCAGACGGTTATGCCAGAGCAACAGGAAAAGTAGGAGTATGTATGGCTACATCCGGTCCGGGGGCAACAAATCTTGTGACCGGACTGGCAACTGCTTACATGGATTCTATTCCGGTTGTGGCGATTACAGCGAATGTTGGTGTCAGTCTTCTTGGAAAGGACTCTTTCCAGGAGATTGATATCAAAGGAGTGACAATGCCTGTTACAAAGCATAATTATATTGTAAAGGATGTTGAAAAGCTTGCGGATACGATTCGTGAGGCTTTCCAGATTGCACAATCCGGAAGAAAAGGTCCGGTTTTAGTCGATATCACAAAAGATGTTACAGCAGCAAAAACTTACTTTGAATCAATGACTCCGCCAGTGATTCATCCAGTTTGTGAGACGATCAAAGAAAAGAGTGTAAAAGAAGCAATCGAGATGATTGAGGCGGCAAAACAGCCATATGTTCTTCTTGGTGGTGGATGTATTTTATCCGATGCCAGCGAGCAGGTTCGGGAGTTTGTTAGAAAGATTGATGCACCGGTTTGTGATACGCTTATGGGAAAGGGTACTTTTCCGGGAGAAGATCCAGCGTATACAGGAATGCTTGGTATGCATGGAACAAAGACATCAAATATTGGAGTATCAAAAGCAGACGTATTGATTGCGATTGGTACACGTTTCAGTGACCGTGTCTATGGTAATGCCAAAACATTTGCCAGTCATGCAAAGATTATCCAGATTGATATTGATCCGGCAGAAGTGAATAAAAATATTTTAATTGATACCGCGATCATCGGTGATGTAAAAGCAGTACTTTCTATTTTAAATAGAAGAATTAATCAGCAGCATCATGAAGAATGGATGAAAGAGATTCAGGATATGAAAGCAAAATATCCGATGACTTATCATCAGGAACGTCTTTCTGGTCCGGGACTTATTGAGAAGATTTATGAGCTTACCAAAGGAGATGCGATCATTACAACAGAAGTTGGACAGCATCAGATGTGGGCGGCACAGTATTATAAATATAAATCTCCTCGTCAGTTCCTTACTTCCGGTGGTCTTGGAACAATGGGATATGGACTTGGTGCTGCAATCGGCGCAAAGTGCGGATGCCCGGATAAAGTAGTTGTAAATATTGCTGGAGATGGCTGCTTCCGAATGAATATGAATGAGATTGCAACAGCAACCCGTTCTGAGATTCCGGTAATAGAAGTAGTCGTTAATAACCATGTACTCGGTATGGTTCGCCAGTGGCAGAATCTTTTTTATGAACAGCGCTATTCTTCTACAACTCTTTATGATAAAGTAGATTTTGTAAAAGTTGCAGAAGCAATGGGAGCAAAGGCAAAGCGTGTAGAGACGATTGAAGAATTTGAGACTGCTTTTAAAGAAGCAGTTGATTCTAATGAACCGTATTTACTTGACTGTATCATTGACAGTGATGATAAAGTATGGCCAATGGTAGCACCGGGCGGTTCGATCAGCGATGCTTTCAATGAAGAAGATTTAGAAAAGAAAAAGAGTGAATTAAAATAAATTAAAAATAAGAAAGGAAGATATATAATGTTTCAGTATAAATGCTTAAATCCGATTTCTGCATGCGGAACTTCTCTTTTTACAGAAGAATATAAACAGGTAGAAGAATTACAGGAGGCCGATGCCGTATTAGTAAGAAGTGCTGCGATGCATGATATGCAGGACGTGCCGAATCTTTTAGCTGTTGCAAGAGCAGGTGCAGGAGTAAATAATATTCCTATCGCAGATTATTCTGATAAAGGAATTGTTGTATTTAACACACCGGGAGCGAATGCAAACGGAGTAAAAGAAATGGTTATCGCAGGAATGTTATTGGCATCACGTGATTTGATCGGTGGTAACAAATGGGTGGAAGAGAATAAAGAAGACCCAAATATCACAAAGGCAATGGAAAAAGCAAAAAAAGCATTTGCCGGAAGAGAAATTCAGAATAAAAAGATTGGTGTTATCGGTCTTGGAGCAATTGGTGTTCTCGTAGCGAATGCAGCACACAACTTAAATATGGAAGTTTATGGATATGATCCATTTTTATCTGTAAAGTCTGCATGGAATTTATCAAGAGCGGTACATCATGTATCTTCTATCGATGAGATTTTTGAAAACTGTGATTTTATCACAATCCATGTTCCACTGTTAGACAGTACAAAGAACATGATTAGTGCAGAAGGCATTGCAAAGATGAAAAAAGATGCGGTTATCTTAAACTTTGCACGTAATGGTCTTGTAGATGAAGATGCTTTAGTAGCTGCATTAGAGAATGGCAAGCTGGCACATTATGTAACAGACTTCCCTACACCAAAGGTAGCCGGAGTAGATGGAGTGATTGCCTTCCCTCATCTTGGAGCTTCAACAGAAGAATCTGAAGATAACTGTGCAGAGATGGCAGTAGATCAGCTTATGGATTATCTGGAAAATGGTAATATCACAAACTCTGTAAACTATCCAAATACACAGCTTGGTGTATGCCAGACTCAGGGACGTATTTCTATTTTACATAGAAATATTCCAAACATGCTGACTCGTTTTACAGGGGCATTTGCAAAAGATAACATTAATATTACAGAAATGAGTAATAAGACAAAAGGTGATTATGCATACGCAATTTTTGATGTGGATTCTCAGATTACAGAAGAATCTGTACAGCATATCACAGATATCGAAGGCGTACTTAAAGTAAGAGTTATTAAATAAATAGCAGGTAATTCAAGTCGAGCTGCCGCGAGACTTGGCGCGTGATTCTGGTCAGCGTAAGCTGACATATTCTTTACAGAATCACTGCGCATCCTCGCGGAGCGTTTATCTCAGTCGGAGATTGGACTCCCACTGAGACAAATTTGCTGTCACTCACCACCTGAAAGAGGTGGGAGTCTTCTCGACTGAGATAAACATAGATAATTTATAGAAAGGTGACATAGGAAAATGGATCAGAAATTAAAAGTAGGTATCCTTGGCGGTACAGGAATGGTAGGACAGAGATTTATCTCTCTTTTAGAGAATCACCCATGGTTTGAAGTAGTAGCAATTGCAGCAAGTCCACGTTCTGCAGGTAAAACATACGAAGAAGCAGTAGGCGGAAGATGGAAAATGCACAAAGCAATGCCGGAAGCAGTAAAGAACATTGTAGTAATGAATGTAAACGAAGTAGAAAAAGTGGCTTCTGAAGTAGATTTCGTATTCAGTGCTGTAGATATGAGCAAAGAAGAGATTCGTGCAATCGAAGATGCATATGCAAAGACAGAAACACCAGTTGTTTCTAACAACAGTGCACACAGATGGACACCGGATGTACCAATGGTTGTACCAGAAATCAATCCAGAACATTTTGAAGTAATCGAAGCACAGAAAAAGCGTCTTGGAACAAAGAGAGGATTTGTAGCAGTAAAACCGAACTGCTCTATTCAGAGCTATGCGCCTGCACTTTTTGCCTTAAAAGAGTTTGGCCCTAAAGAAGTAGTTGCAACAACATATCAGGCAATTTCCGGAGCAGGAAAGACATTTAAAGACTGGCCGGAAATGGTAGAGAATATCATCCCATTTATCGGAGGAGAAGAAGAAAAATCCGAGCAGGAACCATTAAGATTATTTGGTAAAGTTGTAGATGGTAAGATTGAAAAGGCAGCCGCTCCATTAATTACAACACAGTGCATTCGTGTACCTGTACTTGATGGACATACTGCTGCTGTATTTGTGAACTTTGAAAAGAAACCAACAAAAGAAGAAATCATCGATCGTTGGGAAAACTTTAAGGGACTTCCACAGAAGCTGGAACTTCCAAGTGCACCAAAACAGTTTATTCGTTACATGGAAGAAGATAATCGCCCACAGGTTAAATTAGACATTGATTTTGAAAATGGAATGGGAATTTCCATGGGACGTTTAAGAGAAGATACAATGTTTGATTATAAATTTGTAGGATTATCTCATAATACAGTACGTGGCGCAGCCGGCGGAGCTGTACTTTGTGCAGAATTATTAACAGCACAGGGATATATCACAGCAAAATAAATTCGGATTTGTAGATTTGATATAGACGAAAATTCAAGTCGAGCCGTCACTCACCACCTGAAAGAGGTGGGAGTCTTCTCGACTGAGATAAAAAAATGATATATCCCATCTGCTTTACAGCCGCTATGTTTAAGATACTTTCCTGTATTTTAAACACACGCTCCAAAGCGATGTCTGGGATATATCATTTTTCTTTTTTTAGGAGGTTTTTATGTTGTTAGAAGCAACTTCATTGAAGTCTTTTGCTCACTCACTTATCTATGAATACCTTGGTAAAACAGGAGTGAAACTGGCAGATTTTTGTGGTGACATTATCGGGGCACTGCTGATTTTATTTATCGGTTTTAAAATCGTATCTTATGTGGTAAAAATGGCACATAAGATTTTTGAGCGTTCGATTATGGACACAACTCTGCAGACCTTCCTGCTTTCTTTTATTAAGATTGGCGGTAAGGTACTTGTTATTTTTATGGCGGTAACAAAGATTGGCGTAGCAGCTTCATCTATTGTGGCATTACTTGGTTCTGCCGGTCTTGCTCTTGGTCTTTCTTTACAGGGTTCACTGTCGAATATTGCCGGTGGTGTTATTTTGTTATTATTAAAACCATTTCAGGTTGGGGATTATATTATTGAGGGAAACTCTGGGAAAGAAGGAACTGTACAGGCAATTGGAATTATGTATACAAAGCTTTTAAGTGTAGACAATAAAGCGATCATGATACCAAATGGAAATTTATCAAATGCGAGTATTACGAATGTAACTTATCAGGAAAAACGACGTGTTGATCTGAATGTCGGTATTGAATATAGTGAAGATATCAAAAAAGTCAGAAAAGTATTAAATGCTTTAATAGAAAAAGAACCGGCAAGAATTACAGATGAGCCAGTTAAAATTTACGTAAATGAATTTCAGGCAAGTTCTATAGATATAGGGATTCGTTACTGGGTAAAAACAGAGGATTATTGGGAATCACGTTGGAGAGTATTGGAAGAAATTAAAGAAGAATTTGATAATAACAATATTGCTATTCCATTTGAACAGCTTGATGTAAATTTGATTCCGCAGGAAAAAGAATAAGAGAAGAATAAGAGGGAGAAAATTTACAATGGAGAAGAACTTAACGACGGGCAGTGTTTTGAAGAGTATTTTATATTTTTCTCTGCCCTATTTACTATCTTATTTTTTACAGACGCTTTACGGTATGGCCGACTTGTTTATTATCGGACAGTTTGAAGATATTTCGAGTATAACGGCAGTATCTATTGGCAGTCAGGTAATGCATATGATTACGGTAATGATCGTTGGTCTTGCTATGGGAGCAACGGTTAATATCGGACAGGCGATAGGGGCGGGCAATAAGAAAAAAGCAGCCAAAGATATTGGGAATACAGTCACCCTTTTTATGATGCTGGCAATTGTAGGAGCAGTAGGTCTTTTATTTTTTATCAAACCCATTGTCGGCATGATGTCAACACCGCAGGAAGCAGTTCATGAAACAGTTATTTATCTTACCATCTGTTTTATGGGAATTCCTTTTATTACTGCCTATAATATTATCAGTTCTATTTTTAGAGGAATAGGAGATTCTAAAAGCCCGATGTACTTTATTGCAGCAGCCTGTGCTATAAATATTATTTTAGATTATCTTTTTATTGGCGGACTGCATATGGGGGCAGCGGGAGCAGCATTAGGAACGACTTGCTCACAGACAATCAGTGTACTGATTGCTCTTGTCGTTATTATGAAAAAAAAGACAGGAATTTCTCTTTCCAAAAATGATTTTAAGATAGACAGGAAAACAATAAAACGATTATTAAAAATTGGTATTCCTGTCGCGCTGCAGGATGGATTTATCCAGATTGCTTTTATAATTATCACTATTATTGCAAACAGGCGGGGACTCGATACTGCTGCGGCGGTAGGAATTGTAGAAAAAATTATCAGTTTCCTCTTTCTGGTACCATCTTCTATGCTTTCTACTGTATCTGCACTTGGAGCGCAGAATATCGGTGCTGGCAAGAGGGAAAGAGCACAGAGGATACTTTATTATGCAGTGATAATTACTGTAGGATTTGGTGTAATGATATCAATTATCATACAGTTTATTTCAGAACCGGTTGTTGGCTTGTTCACAGAAAATGCAAAAGTAATAGTACTTGGTTCCCAGTATATTAGGGGCTATATATTTGACTGTATATTTGCGGGTGTCCATTTCAGTTTCAGTGGTTACTTTTGTGCCTGTGGACATTCAGAAATTTCCTTTATCCATAACATTATAGCGATTCTTCTTGTAAGAATACCGGGAGTGTATATTACAGCTAAAGTATTTTCCAGTCTTTTTCCGATGGGATTGGCTACAGTAGGAGGTTCCCTTCTTTCTGTAATAATCTGTGTGATTGCCTATGTATGGATGAAGAAAAAACAAGGATGTATGGACTGATTTTGTTGTTTCTGTTCGTTAACCTGTGTTATCATGATATAAGAATAAAAAGATGTCTCATAAGATGAAATACAAGAGATTATGAGAATACATAAAAATTATACAGGGGGTTCCTATGGAAGAAAATAAAGAATTAGAAAAACCACATAAAAGACGAGTGCGTTATAAAGGAACGCATCCAAGAAAGTTTGAAGAGAAATATAAAGAACTACAGCCGGAAAAGTATAAAGATACGATTGAGAAAGTAATCCGTAAAGGAAGTACTCCGGCGGGAATGCATATATCTATTTGTGTGCAGGAGATTTTGGATTTTTTACAGATCCAGCCGGGACAAAAAGGATTAGACTGTACACTTGGATACGGAGGACATACAAGAAAGATGTTAGAATGTCTCCAAGGCGAAGGACATATCTATGGATTGGATGTGGATCCGATTGAAATTGTAAAAACAACGGATCGCTTAAGAAAAGCAGGATATGGGGAAGACATTTTAACAATCATACAGCAGAATTTCCGCAATATTGATCTTGTAGCGGAAGAACATGGATTATTTGATTTTGTATTAGCCGATCTTGGGGTATCCTCCATGCAGATTGATAATCCGGAACGAGGCTTTTCTTATAAAGTAGAAGGGCCTTTGGATCTTCGTTTGAATCCGGATAAGGGAATTTCTGCAGCAGAACGGTTAAGAGAATTAACCAGAGATGAAATAGAAGGTATGCTACGTGAGAATGCAGATGAGCCTTATGCAGAACAGATTGCAAAAGAGATTATGAAGACATTTCGTCAAGGAGAACAAATCGATACGACAGGACAGCTGAAAGAAGTTATTGAAAGAGCGCTTGTATTTCTGCCAGATGATAAAGAAAAAAAGGATACCATCAAGAAGACTTGCCAGAGAACCTTTCAGGCACTTCGCATTGATGTAAACAGCGAATTTGAAGTACTAGAAGAATTTTTAGAAAAGTTACCACATATACTTGCACCGGGCGGACGTGTAGCGATTCTCACGTTCCATTCCGGAGAGGACAGATTAGTAAAGAAAATCTGGAAAAGACAGCAGAAGGAAGGGTTATGGAGTGAGGTGGCAAAGAATGTCATCCGCCCTTCAAAAGAAGAATGCCATCGAAACGGCAGAGCAAGATCTACAAAAATGAGATGGGCAATAAAATAATAATAAAAACCGGGGAAGTATATGATTTCCCCGGTTTTTGTTTGTATTAAGTTTACATAGAAATAATTCCTAATACATTCGCGATAGAACTGCACAAAATAATAATCAGGCAGATTGGTGCGAAATATTTAAGGAAGACAGTGTATAACTTCTTTCTGCGGAAAGAAGAAGACTGTTCGATTTCTTCTGAGATTTTCTTAAATCCAACAACCCTGAGGATTAAGAAGCAGGTTGCTAAAGCAGCAAGCGGCATCATTACAGAGTTTGTAAGGAAATCAAAGAAATCAAGGAATGCCATTCCGAAAATCTGAATGAAATCAAGGGCACCGTATCCCATAGAAGATGCGGAACCAAGAACAATCATAACAACAGCCATGAATACACAACATTTTTTACGGCTCCAGTGAAATTCATCTGCAAAAGTAGATACACAGGTTTCCATTAAAGATACTGCACTTGTAAGAGCTGCCAGCAGCACGAGTACAAAGAACAGGATACCAGCTGCGGTACCGATTCCCATACTGGCAAATACTTTTGGTAAAGTAATAAACATGAGGGATGGTCCGGCCTGTAAGTTTTCAGGATTTCCACCAGAGAAAGAGAAAACAGCAGGAATGATCATTAATCCGGCAAGTATTGCAATCCCTGTATCAAAGATTTCAATCTGTGTTGTGGATTGTTCAAGATCCATATCTTTATCTGTATAAGAACCGTAGGTGTAAAGGATTCCCATAGCAATGGAAAGAGAATAAAACATCTGACCCATTGCAGCAACAATTGTCATAAAAGAAAAATTCTTCATGTTAGGAATTAAGAAATACTTTACTCCGGCTAATGCGCCCGGACGTGTAACGGAATAAATTGTTACAACGATTGCTAAAAGTACAAGAATCGGCATCATGATTTTAGACATTCGTTCTACTCCATTTCTTACACCGCCAAGGATGATAATAAAGATCAGGGCTGCAAAAACAAGGAACCACAGTTCTGTTTGAAAAGAATCTGTGATGAATCCGGTAAAGTAGCCATCCTGTGCAACTTCCTGCACATTTCCTTTTAAATATTCAGCAAGATATTTGATAACCCATCCGCCGATCGTACTATAATAAGGAACGATCAGGATAGGAATAACCGCATTGAGCCAGCCTCCAAGTTTAAAAGGAAAGCTATTACCAAAAGAAGCAAATGCACCTACCGGACTTTTTTTCGTCATACGTCCAAGAGCTGTTTCGGACATAATAAGAACATATCCAAAAGATACAGTTAAAAGGAGATAAACTAAAAGAAAGATTCCTCCTCCATATTTTGCAGCAAGGTATGGAAAACGCCAGATGTTTCCAAGACCTACAGCAGAACCGGCAACGGCCAGCACATAGCCGATACGGCCGGAAAAACTTCCTCGTCCCTCTTTATGTGACTTTTTTGAATGTTTCATAGTTATTCTCCCTGTTTACTCTTCGTGTTCTTCAATCCATTTTTTATTGATCGCGATGACCTGTTCCATTGCTTTTGGACCTGGGGCACCGATAGTATTTCTCTTGTCAACACAAGTATGAACATCAATTGCCTCATAAATGTCATTTTCAAATACAGGACTGATTGCTTTATATTCTTCAAGACTCATATCATCAAGAGCAATTCCTTTGTCAATACAATACAGTACAAGACGTCCCACGATTCCATGAGCATCGCGGAATGGAACCCCATGATTTACAAGGTAATCTGCTGCATCGGTAGCGTTTGTAAAGCCATGTTTGGCACTCTGCTCCATGATGTCTTTATGGAAAGTAATTGTCTTTAACATACCGTTAAAGAGAGCAAGGCAGCCCTTTACAGTGTCATATGCATCAAAAGTGAGTTCTTTATCCTCCTGCATATCTTTGTTATATGCCAGTGGGATTCCTTTCATAGTAGTTAAAATAGATGTTAAAGCGGCATAAACACGACCAGTTTTTCCGCGGATTAATTCTGCAATATCCGGGTTCTTTTTCTGTGGCATAATACTGCTTCCGGTACTGTAAGCATCATCAATCTCAATGAAACGGTACTCATTAGAATTCCAGAGAATGATTTCTTCACAAAAACGGCTTAAATGCATCATAATTGTAGAAAGTGCACTTAACAATTCGATAACATAGTCTCTGTCAGATACAGAATCCATGCTGTTTAAAGTAGGACCATAAAAGTCAAGAAGTTCTGCCGTCATTTCTCTGTCTAATGGATAGGTAGTTCCTGCTAATGCACCGGAACCCAACGGACAGTAATTCATGCGGTCATAAATGTCACTTAAGCGGGAATAATCTCTTTTAAACATTTCCATGTATGCACCGACATGGTGAGAGAGTGTTAACGGCTGTGCTTTCTGTAAATGAGTAAATCCAGGCATAACGGTGTGAATATTTTCTTCCATTAAAGTCTGGCATGTCTTGATCAGTTCAAGAACAAGCTCTCTGATAGAAAGAAGCTCCTGTCTTGTATATAACTTCATATCAAGAGCAACCTGATCGTTTCGGCTTCTTCCTGTATGAAGCTTCTTTCCGACATCGCCAATACGCTCTGTAAGTACAGCCTCTACAAAACTGTGGATATCTTCATATTCTTCCATAATAATAAGAGAACCATTCTCTACATCACGAAGAATACCTTCGATACCGGTAATGATCTGATCTCTTTCTTCTTCTGTGAGGATACCAACACTAGCAAGCATCTTTACGTGAGCAATACTTCCTTCCATATCCTGTTTATAAAACTTCTTATCAAAATTGATGGACGCATTAAAATTGTAAACCAGTTTATCGGTTTCTTTTGTAAATCGTCCGCCCCATAATTGAGCCATAAAACTTCCTCCTGATTATATAATTTCTAAAAGTGTTCTAAATGAATATTCTACATGAAAATATGATAACTGGCAAGGAAAAAGGAAGAAAAATCTTGTCTCTGATATGAGATTGGAGTATAATCTGTCCTATCTTTGCTATTTGCAGAAGAATTTGAGAGGAAAAGAGGTTGATGGAAGATGAAAGCACAAATGAAAGCGCAAGTGAAGACACATAAATTGCGAAATACATTTTTTCTGTTTCTGACAGCCATGATCTGGGGTGCGGCTTTTGTGGCACAAAGTGTAAGTATGGATTATATCGGGCCATTTACATTTATTTGCCTGCGTTCTGTAATCGGTGGTTTGTTTTTGATTCCGGTTATTATAGTACTTGACGGTATCCGGAAAAAAAGTCAGAATGAAAGTGCAGATGTAGTGAATTCAGAGAATATTCTTCATATAGAGACGGAGGAGAAACAAAGACTAAGTTGGAAAAACAAACAGCTTATAGAAGGTGGCATTGTCTGTGGTATTTTTTTGTTTTTTGCCAACTGTTTTCAGCAGACAGGAATTCAGTATACGACAGTAGGAAAAGCTGGATTTATCACAACATTTTATATCATTATCGTACCTCTTATCGGTTTGTTCTTTAAGAAATATTGCGGAATTCTTACATGGATCGGTGTAGTCGTTGCATTAGCAGGATTATATTTTTTATGTATTACACAGAAATTGACGATACAAAGAGGAGATGCACTTATTTTATGCTGTTCGGTCTTGTATGCAGGCCAGATTCTTGCAATCGATCATTATAATCCATTTGTAGATGGTGTAAAAATGTCCTGCATCCAGTTCCTTACCGGTGGGATACTTGGTGCTGTGTTCATGCTTCTATTTGAAAATCCGAGCATAGCAATGATTTTAAGTGCGGCAGGACCGATTCTTTATACAGGTATTATGTCAACCGGAGTAGGTTATACTTTGCAGATTGTAGGACAGAAGGGGTTGAATCCAACAGTAGCAGCACTTATTTTAAGTTTGGAATCTGTATTTTCCGCCCTTTCAGGATATTTGTTCCTTCATCAGGTTCTTACAACAAGAGAATTGATCGGCTGTGCACTTATGTTTATTGCGATTGTATTAGCGCAGCTTCCGGATATCCGAAGAAAAGTATAAAAATGCATAGTACATGTTCATTTTATTAATTCAAAGTAAGTTTGATGAATATTTATTCAAAGAATATGCAGGAAGCACTTGTGTTTTTATTCGGTTTGTGGTATTTTTTATATTTAGAAGAAAGCTTTGCATGGCTTTCTTACAATACGCAAATTTTTTTAGAAAAACTTGTAATGAAATGAAACAAAGGAGAGAGAAAAATGAAGATGAAAAAATTAGCAGCCGTTGCGCTTGCAGTTGTTATGTCTGTATCTATGTTAGCTGGATGCGGTAGCAGCAACGACAAAAAGTCAGCAGAATCCAGTACTTCTGCTAATGGAACAGCTACAGTAAAGACAGCAAAAGATGGTGTGTTAACAATGGCAACGAATGCGACATTCCCACCATATGAATCTTATGAGGGTAATGATATTGTTGGTATTGATGCTGACATCGCAAAAGCGATCGCAGATAAATTAGGACTGAAGTTGGAGATTCAGGATATGGAATTTAACTCTATCATCACAGCCGTACAGTCAGGTAAAGCAGATTTAGGTCTTGCAGGTATGACTGTAACAGATGAGAGAAAGCAGTCTGTTGACTTCACTGACAGCTATGCAACAGGTATTCAGTCCGTTATCGTAAAAGAAGGTTCTTCCATTAAGTCTATTGATGACTTAAAAGGTAAAAAGATTGGTGTACAGTTAGCAACAACTGGTGACATCTATGCAAAAGATGACTTTGGCGAAGAAAACGTAGAAGAATACAACAAAGGTGCAGACGCAGTGATGGCTCTTACAAGCGGTAAGATTGATGCAGTAATTATTGATAACCAGCCAGCTAAAGCTTTTGTAAAGACAACAGATGGTTTACAGATTCTTGATACAGATTATGTTCAGGAAGATTATGCAGCAGCAATTCAGAAAGGCAATACTGATTTACTTAACGCAGTAAACGGAGCATTAAAAGAGCTGAAAGAAGATGGAACTATCCAGAAGATTCTTGACAAATACATCAAATAATTATACGTAGTTACGGAGATTGTAGCTGTGATATGAAAAAGCAGGAAGCAGTATATACTGCTTTCCATACCCGGGGCAGTTGTCCCGGGTACTCTTTTGTTTTATAAAGTAACAGGTAAATACGAATGAATATTTAAGAAAGAGAAGGTTGAGATTTTGAGTGAGTGGTTTTCAGGCATAAAAGCAAAGTTTATATTGGACTTTATTGCAAAGCAGCGTTGGAAGTACATTACAGATGGTCTTAAAGTAACATTGGAAGTAACGTTCCTTGCATTGATTCTGGGATTAGTTCTTGGAGCAGTCATTGCGGTGATACGTACAACACACGATCAGCTGAAAGAAGATCAGAGCAAAGGTTTTGGAAGTTTTCTGATCAAGCTGGCAGACCTGATCTGTCGAGTGTATCTGACAGTTATTCGTGGTACGCCAACGATGGTACAGTTATTGATCATGTTCTTTATTGTTTTAGCATCTTCTAACAATAAAGTTATGGTAGCAGTTATCACATTTGGTGTGAACTCCGGGGCGTATGTTGCAGAAATTTTCCGTTCAGGTATTATGTCTGTTGATAAAGGACAGATGGAAGCAGGACGTTCCTTAGGACTTGGCTATACAGATACCATGTTACAGATTATTATGCCACAGGCAATCAAAAACTGTCTGCCGGCATTGGTAAATGAAATGATCACATTATTAAAAGAAACATCCATCTGTGGTTATATCGGTCTTAACGAGTTAACCAGAGGCGGAGATATTATACGTGGTGCAACTTATGATGCAATGCTGCCGTTATTAATTGTAGCGGTTATTTATCTTGTAATTGTTATGTTCTTTACATGGCTTATGGGCAAACTGGAAAGGAGACTGAGAGAAAGTGATATCCGTTAAAAATTTATATAAATCTTTTGGAAGTCATCAGGTATTAAATGATATTAATGAACATATCGCCCCTGGTGAAAAAATAGTTATCATTGGACCATCCGGTTCCGGTAAGTCTACATTTTTACGCTGTATGAACCTCTTAGAGCGTCCGACATCCGGGCAGATTATCTTTGATGGCATTGATATTACAGATCCAAAAACAGACATTAATAAAGTGCGTCAGCATATGGGAATGGTATTTCAGCATTTCAACCTTTTCCCACATAAGACGATCATGGAAAATATTACACTTGCACCGGTACGTCTGAAGTTAATGAAGTCAGAAGAAGCGAAAGAAGAAGCTCTTAGACTTCTTAAATTAGTTAACTTAGAAGAAAAAGCAGATGCTTATCCGGGACAGTTATCTGGTGGACAAAAGCAGAGAATTGCCATCGTTCGTTCTCTTGCGATGAAGCCGAAAATGATGCTCTTTGATGAACCAACATCCGCCCTTGACCCGGAAATGGTAGGAGAAGTTTTAGAAGTAATGAAAAACCTTGCCGATCAGGGAATGACAATGGCAGTAGTAACCCATGAGATGGGGTTTGCAAAAGAAGTTGGAACCCGCGTTATGTTCATGGATGAGGGAAGAATTCTTGAACAGGGAACGCCGGAGGATATCTTTGATAATCCGAAAGAAGCAAGAACACAGGAATTTCTTTCCAAAGTACTATAATCCTAATTTGTGGATTTGGTGTAGACGAAAAAAGAACAAATACTATATCCCAGATGCGGCTTGGGAGCGTATTTAAGATGCGGATGAGCATCTTAAATACAGCGACTACAGAGCAGATGGGATATAGTATTTGTTCTTTTTTCGTATAGAAAATTCTACTCTGCCAATACTATTCACATTCAAGTCGAGCAGCCGCGAGACTTGGTGCGTGATTCTGGTCAGCGTAAGCTGACATATTCTTTACAGAATCACTGCGCATCCTCGCGGAGCGTTTATCTCAGTCGGAGATTGGACTCCCACTGAGACAAATTTGCTGTCATTCACCACCTGAAAGAGGTGGGAGTCTTCTCGACTGAGATAAAAATTGTGTTTTAGGAGCGGCAGAGAATGAGACATTTTGTGGTAACAAAAATAGTGCAGCCATTATTTCTTATTAGTTTTGGTGGGATGGTATATTTTAATTTTGAGATTCTATACCGGGGTTATTCTCATATATCTATGATTATTTGTGGTGGATTATCTTTCTATACAATTGGCTTATTAAATGAAGGTAAAAAATGGAATCCCTCTTTTCTTTTGCAAATGATACTGGGAAGTCTTATTATTATTTCTTATGAATATTTAACTGGTGTCATTGTGAATATTTATTTGAAGCTTCATGTATGGGATTACTCAAAAGTGCCTTTTAATTATCGGGGACAGATTTGTATTCCATTTCTTATTATATGGTTTTTTGTCACTCCGTTATGTATTTGGATGGATGATGTCATAAGAGAGGTAGTTTTTAAATCCTGATTTGATGAACTAAAGAAACGAAAAGCAGAAATTTAATATAGAATAAATTGTGAAGATAGTCGCGGCGTAGAAAATGCCTGACCGGCATTTTTACTTGCTCCGACATCACATTTTATTCTATATTAAATTTCTGCTTTTCTGTTCTTTGGCGCCAGATGAAATCAAGATTTTGTGTAGAAAAAATAAGGGGGTTTCCCTAGAAGAATTCGTCAATCCTTTAGACTTTAATTTCCCGGAAAGTCATATCCTTCTGGTACATTCCATGTTTCCAAACTGTGGATTTAGCATAGTCAGAAAAAAGAAACCATACCATATCCCAGATGCGGATGAGTATCTTAAATACAGCGACTACAGAGCAGATGGGATAGGGTATGGTTTCTTTTTTCGTCTATACCAAATCTACAGGTCAGGATTGTTATGTTAAATTATTGAAATACATTTATATTTATAATATAATAAATATAAAAAATAAAGGATATCTTTGATATATTTTGATATATCCAGGGAGGAAAGAAATGAGACTAAAACTAAAACAGATGATGGCAGTGAGTTTATCAGTAGCAATGCTTTTGGCTGTAGCACCAGGAGAAGCAGTATTTGCGAATGTAAAGCAGGATAACATAGTAAATACGAAGCTTATGTCAGGTGACACAGAAAAGAGCGGGGGTGGCAGTGAAGCTTCAGAGTATGGAAATCTTGTAGGTAGTGATACAATTTCAGGTTCTGATATCACATGGAGCGTCTATGACAGTGGAAAACTTGTAATTGAAGGAACAGGAGCTACTCCTGACTGGTCACCCTGGTTTGAGTATAAAGAATAGATTACAGATGTAATCATAGGTGATGGAATTACTACTCTTGGAGAAAGAAATTTTATGAATTACCCAAATCTTAAGACTGTTACGATAAAGGGAGTGCTTTCTAAGATTAGCAATTCTGCTTTTGAAGGATGTAAGCAAATTAAAAGTATCACAGCAACAGGTGCAGTAAATGCTGCTGGTAAAAAAGTGCTTCAGCTTGGTGAATGTGCATTTAAAGATTGCACTGGTCTTGAAAGTGTAGAATTTACAGGAAGTCTTGCAGTAAGTAAGAATGCATTTGAGGGATGTACAAATCTTGGAAGTGTAAAAGTAAAAGAATCAGATATGGCATTACTTGGAAATTATGCTTTTTTGAATTGTACTAAGCTTACCGAGGCAGATATACCTGGAAAATTATTAATACAGGAAGGGGCTTTTTTTGAGTGTACAAGTTTGAAAAAGTTTGATTTTTCAAATGTTTCCAGTATTGGTAAAATAGCATTTTATCATTGTAGTAGTTTGGAAAGCATTGTATTGCCTGAGAATGTCACCGCTATTGGTAATAGTGCATTTCAGGGTTGTAACGGAGTGACATCATTAAATATTCCGGGCACAGTAAAATCAATTGGCGAGGAAGCATTTTGTAGCTGCGAGAAACTAAAAGAACTTGTAGTAAATGAGGGCGTTTCCAGCATTGGAAAGCAAGCATTTGCCGGGTGTAAAAGTCTTGAAACGATAACACTTCCTAAAAGTGCAGCGCTCGGTGAAAATATTTTTACAGATTATAGACCAATAAAAACAATCAGATATACTGGAACAAGAGAAGAATGGGTAGCTGCCGGATTGAATCAGAACAACTTTTACAATGCAACGGTTTATTACGAATACACAGCAGATCATAAACATACCTTTGTAACTTATACATATACTTATACAAATTCATGTACGGAGCCTGGAGAAAGAGTAACGAAGTGTAAGGATTGTGGTTATATACAATCAAAAGAAACACTGCCGGCACAGGGACATGACTGGGAAGTTGTCAGTGAGAAAAAAGCAACGTGTAAGGAAGAAGGGTTACAGAATCTGAAATGCAGGAGATGCGGCGAAACAAAAAAAGTAGTACGAATCGGAGCGCATCAATTTTCTTCCTGGCAAACAACAAAGGATGCTACTGTTTTTGCACCAGCAGTACAGATTCGTACTTGTAATGTGTGCGGATATAAAGAGACGAGAAACAATGGAAAGAAGCTTACAGCAACAATGAAAGTAAATGCAGTAAAGCTTCCATTAAAAATAAAACAGAAAACAACTGTCTTGAAAGTTAGCGGTCTTGCAAATGGAGATTCTGTAGCATCCTGGAAGTCAGGTAATACAAAAGTTGTAAAAGTTTCTGGAAAGCCTAATGGAACCTGCACTCTTGCAGCAGGACACAAAAAGGGTAAAACAACAATTACCATAATTTTGAAGAGTGGATTAAAGAAAAAAATTACAATTACTGTTCAGAAAGCCGCAGTAAAAACTTCAAAAATCACAGGAATGCCTAAGAATCTGAAACTGAAAAAGAATCAGACAGTAACATTAAAAGCAGCGGCAGCACCATTGACAAGCCTTCAGAAATTGAAATATAAATCCAGCAATAAAAAGATTGTGACGGTTACTTCAAAGGGTGTTATAAAAGCAAAGAAGAAAGGAAAAGCTGTGATTACTGTGCAGTCTGGAAGCAAGACAGTTAAATGTAAAGTGACAGTAAAATAAAAATTATTTAGGAAAATAAGAAAGTTCTCCGGAGGATACGGATATGATCCCCCTAAAGTAGACAAGGCAAATAACCAAATCTACTTTAGGAGGATTTTTTATGTCCAAGAGAAGAAAATATTTACCCGAAGAAAAATTAAAATAGTTAAAGAGTATCTATTGGGGCATCTCATTTGCTGTGCAAATTAGGATTCAACCGATAGTAGAGTGCGATTTTCCTATAAATGTGTTAGGATATTTATATCGAAAACAGGTTTCTAAATATAAATTTGGAAATAAATACCATCATTTTATGGGAGCGTGAAAATATGGTTGAGCCAATAAAAGTAGGAAGGTTCATAGCACAAAATCGAAAGAATCTAAATTTGACACAAAAAGAACTGGCAGAAAAATTAGGAGTAACAGACCGGGCGGTTTCAAAGTGGGAAAATGGACGATCTATACCAGATGTAGGAATTATAGAATCTCTTTGCAAAGAATTGAATATAAGTATTGGCGAATTCTTTGCGGGAGAAAAAATACAGGAAAAAGAATATAAAAAAGAAACAGAAAAAATGTTACTTGCTTCCCTTGATGAAAAGCAGCTTTATGGAGTACAGATAGTAATCTATATTCTCGAATTTGTGAGCTTGGAATTGCTCATGCTGCCATTTCAACTATCTGAAAAATGGCCTTCTATTAATAGAATAAATATAATTTACTGGATCTTGGCAGCAGTAGTTTTTTTCTGTATGTGTTATCTTGATAAAAAAATGCCAGAAAGAAGGTTGCGTAATTCAAATAAATGGATACAGGGAATCGAAGCGGCTGTAGGATTCTTGTGGGTGATATTTCCAATAGCATCAAAGGAAAGAATGAATATATTTCAAGGTATGAGCATTGGAGAAAGTATTGCAATAGGTCTGGAAATAATTATTGGATTTATCATAGTAGTTGGTGTGGCAATTATACAGTCAAAAATGAGGAAGGAAGAATGGGAAGAAGAAAACAATAGCAAAAAATCTGATTGAGCAACATCGTTGTGCCATAGCTTTCCTAAGCCATCACGTCGCGATGTTGTTCAATCAGGATTTAGATTTGAGTTGTTGCAATGTATTATTACTTATATTACAATAAATATAACAGATAGAAGGGAGGGATATTTATGATGTATCCTTTTATGACGCTGAATGATGATACGGAAATCACTCATTCTGAGATGAAGGCAGATGGTAGTGTAAAAGTGTATATTGAAACTCCAGATGAAGTAGGTGGATTCCATAATGCAACATGTTGGTTGCCAGCCTATAAATGGGAAAATATTGAAGGATATAGTGATACAGAAATATCCTATTTTAAACAGTTGATTCGTAAAAATGCTCATCTTATTATAGAGTTTTCGCAAGAAGGGGGCGTTTTAAATGCCGCAACTTCTTAGAATTGGACCATACAGTATTTATTTTTGGTCTAATGAAGGTGATCCGTTAGAACCTATTCATGTCCATATATCTGAAGGGCGAGCTAAATCCACTGCAACAAAAATTTGGATTACCAGCACTGGGAATGTAATTCTTTCTAATAATAATTCACAGATTCCTGAAAGAATATTAAAAAAATTAATGCGGATGATAGCTGCAAACAGTGATGATATCATAAACGAATGGATTAACCGTTTTGGTGAAATAAAATATTTTTGTTAACATAATTCTTGGGCTTTGTCTGTTACTTTATCTCACTCTACATATTTCCCAGATTTTGTGTGAATCTGTATCTATATTAGATTACCTGCCGTTTTATAATAAATAATAATTATTTTTTTTATTATAAATGGACGGGGTGGAATGAAAATGAAAAAGAGAATAGGTATTTATCATTATCAATACTATAGAGGGGCCTGCAAACTATGTTACAGACATTTTATTCAGGAGATGGTAGAATCCTATGAAAAATGTCATGAAGTAGCGGAAGAAATCTATGGAAAAGAGAATTGTGAGTTCCTTCATTATACAGATTTTGGACAATATGATTCAGAAAATACAGACAGACCAAGTTTCCGCCGTATTATGGAAGCGATAGAGAAAAAAGAGTTAGATGTAGTGATGTGTTATGGGCTGAATAACATTACGATTAATGAAGAGCTTTTAATTAAGTTCTATAAATATGTTCGCTCACAGGGAATGGAATTTTTAACAGCTGATCATGGAAGAGATGCGATGAAATATATAGATATCTACATCGAGAAAAATAACTTGTGAGGTTGCAAGACAGACGAACTCCTAAAGATAAATAAAGCATATTTGTGACTTTAGTCGCTTCAGGTTGAATGTTCGCTTAACCGCTCGTATCCAACCTTTGCCCCTAGGCCACAAATATGCTTTATTAAAATGCTTTCTATCAATAATTTAAGCGGCAAGCTTCAGAACTTTAGTTTTTTGGAAAGCCACAACCTGCTGGCGAATCCTCAAATCCTCCAACATTAATTCTGATTTTGTTTCTGCAGTTACAGCCAAAGACAGCTCCCCAAAAGAAATAATAACCTATATTTGTGGCCTTAGAGCGAGGATTGAATGTGAGCCTATAAGCGAACATTCAACCCACAGTGATAGAGTCACAAATATAGGTTATTATTTCTTTTAGGGAGCGTCTACCCTGCCTGCAGCAAATCAGAACTATTTACTATGGTTCTTCTCTAATTCCTGCATTCTCATTGCACGAACTTTTAATGGAAGTCCGAATAATGTGATGAATCCTTCAGCATCGTGATGATCGTACTGATCGCCTGTTGTAAAGGATGCGAGTGTTTCGCTGTAAAGGCTGTATGGAGAAGTTGTTCCGGCTTTGATGATGTTACCTTTATAAAGTTTGAATTTAACTTCACCAGTTACATATTTCTGTGTGGATTCTACGAATGCCTGGATTGCCTCACGAAGTGGTGTGAACCATTTTCCTTCGTATACAACCTGAGCAAGCTTATTACCCATATCTTTCTTTACTGCCATAGTGTCTCGGTCAAGTACGAGTTCTTCTAACTGTCTGTGTGCTTCCATAAGGATTGTTCCGCCTGGAGTTTCATAAACACCACGTGACTTCATACCAACAACGCGGTTCTCTACGATATCAACGATACCGATACCATGCTTTCCACCTAATTCGTTTAACTTACGAATGATATCAGCAACTTTCATTTCTTCGCCATTGATTGTTTTAGGAACGCCGGCTTCAAAAGTCATTGTAAGATATTCTGGTTCATCTGGAGCTTTTTCTGGAGAAACGCCTAATACTAATAAGTGATCATAGTTTGGTTCGCAGGCAGGATCTTCAAGTTCAAGGCCTTCGTGGCTGATATGCCATAAGTTACGGTCGCGGCTGTAGCTGTTATCTACAGAGAATGGAAGGTGAATGTCATGTGCTTTACAGTATTCAATCTCTGCATCACGAGAATCCATCTGCCACTTGTCATCACGCCATGGAGCGATGATCTTTAAGTCAGGAGCTAAAGCTTTGATACCAAGTTCAAAACGAATCTGGTCATTACCTTTACCGGTAGCACCATGACAGATTGCAACGGCATTCTCTTTACGTGCAATCTCAACTAATTTCGCTGCAATTCCAGGACGTGCCATAGAAGTACCGAGAAGGTATTTGTTCTCATATACTGCATCTGCCTGCACGCATGGCATAATGTAGTTTTCGCAGAAATCGTCTGTAATATCTTCTATATATAATTTAGAAGCACCGGAGTAGAGAGCACGTTCTTCTAATCCGTCAAGTTCTTCGCCCTGTCCACAGTCAACACAGCAGCAGATTACATCATAATTATATGTTTCTTTTAACCAAGGGATAATTGCGGTAGTATCAAGACCACCGGAATAGGCTAAAACTACTTTTTCTTTACTCATTCTATATATCCTCCTAAATTTTTCATCAGATGATTAAATTGTCTTATATACTATACGTCATTATAAAGGAAAATGCAAGAGCTTTTTTTGCATATTATTAATAAAAATTAATTAATACTTGCATAAATCGCTTTTTAGCTGTATAATTATGAAAAATTCCGAATAAATATGCAAATAAACATGCAAAAATGAAGCCTCTTGTTTTTTGGAAAACTTTGTGGGATAATAGAAAACTGAAATTGATTTGCAGTTTTCATATATAGATTATGTATATTCAAGAATGCTCCGGCATTCTTGTTGCGAGATGCGCGTCATGCAATGCATGACAAAAAGATGACTACAAAGAGTGAAACGAATGATAAGGATGCTGAGAATAAAGAGAAAGGATGATAAAGAATGATAAGAGCAGGTATTATTGGTTCGACAGGATATGCAGGGCAGGAGCTTGTCCGCATTTTACTTGGACATAAAGATGTAGAGATTAAGTGGTATGGTTCTAGAAGTTACATAGATCAGGCATATGCGAGTGTATTCCAGAATATGTTCCAGCTCGTGCCGAATATTTGTAAAGGAGAAGATTTAGAGCAGCTTTGTGAGGAGGTTGATGTTGTATTTACAGCTACTCCGCAGGGGCTTTGTTCTTCTTTAGTAAGTGAGAATGTATTATCTAAGGTAAAGATTATTGATCTGAGCGCTGATTTCCGTATTAAAGATGTAGACACATATGAGAAGTGGTATGGAATCAAACATCAGAGTCCACAGTTTATTGAAGAGGCTGTTTATGGGCTTTGTGAAGTGAACAGAGATAAGATTAAGAATGCCAGATTGATCGCAAATCCAGGATGTTATCCGACCTGTTCCTTCCTTTCTATTTATCCGTTAGCTAAGGCAGGGCTTATTGATATGAAGTCAGTGATCGTAGATGCAAAGTCTGGAACATCTGGAGCCGGAAGAGGAGCTAAGGTTGCAAATCTTTACTGTGAGGTTAATGAGAGTATTAAGGCATATGGTGTAGCTACACATCGTCATACACCGGAGATTGAGGAGCAGTTATCTTATGCATCCGGGCAGGAAGCAGTTATTAACTTTACGCCACATCTTGTTCCGATGAACAGAGGTATTTTAGTAACAGCTTATGCAAATCTGGTTAAGGATGTTACGGAAGAAGAGCTTCGTAAGATTTATGAAGATGCATATAAAGACGAACAGTTTGTACGTTTCTTAAATGCAGGTGTATGTCCGGAAACCCGCTGGGTAGAGGGAAGTAATTATGTAGATGTCAATGTGAAGTTAGATGAGAGAACACATCGTGTCATTATGATGGGTGCGATGGATAATCTTGTAAAAGGTGCAGCCGGACAGGCTGTGCAGAATATGAATTTATTATTTGGCCTGCCGGAAACAGAAGGACTTTTAATGCCTCCTGTATTCCCATAAACAATTATTTTGATTTTTACAAGGTAAACATATAAGGTAAATATATTCTGAAGCTGGAGGTTATTATGAGAGTGATAGAAGGTGGCGTTACTGCCGCAAAGGGATATAAAGCAGCAGGTCTTCGTGCCGGGATTAAGGCAGGAAAGACAAATAAAGATATGGCAATGATTTATTCTGAAAAAGAAGCAGTTTGTGCAGGAACATTTACAAAGAATGTTGTGAAAGCAGCTCCGGTTTTTTGGGATAGAGATGTTGTATATAAGGAAGGAAAGGCGCAGGCCGTTGTCGTAAACAGTGGAATTGCGAATGCGTGTACAGGAGAAGAAGGGCTTGCGAATTGTAAGAAAGAAGCACAGAAGGCAGGAGAACTTCTTAACGTAGCACCAGAGCATGTGCTGGTAGCTTCTACCGGAGTAATTGGAGCACAGCTTGTGATGGATGTTGTCGAAAAAGGAATTGAGATGCTGGTTCCACAGCTTGCTTATGGAAAGGAAGCTGGAGAGGATGCCGCAACAGCTATTTTAACAACAGATACCTGCAAGAAAGAAATCGCAGTAGAATGTACGCTCGGCGGAAAGACAGTAACACTTGGCGGTATGTGTAAAGGTGCTGGTATGATTCATCCAAATATGGGAACCATGCTTTCCTTTATTACAAGTGATGCGGCAATTGATCAGAAGCTTTTACAGCAGTTTTTAAGTGAGATTGTAGAGGATACCTTCAATATGATTTCCGTAGATGGAGATACTTCAACGAATGATACCTGCCTTGTACTTTGTAATGGTATGGCAGAGAATCCGGTAATTACAGAAGAGAATGAGGACGCTGAAGAATTTAAGTCAGCACTCGCTTACGTTATGGAATATCTTGCAAAACAGATTGCAGGAGATGGCGAAGGTTGTAACCGTCTTTTTGAAGTAACCTGTAATGGGGCTGCGACAAAGGAGGATGCGAAGATTATCAGTAAGGCGGTTGTATGTTCGACTTTAACAAAGGCAGCTGTATTTGGAAAGGATGCTAACTGGGGAAGAATTCTCTGTGCGATGGGATACAGTGGAGTAACATTTAATCCAGAGAAAGTAGATATTGTTTTAGAGAGTGAAGAAGGAAGCCTTGCTATCGTAAAAGATGGTATTGCAACGGATTACAGTGAAGAAAAGGCAACACAGATTCTTTCAGCAGATCCGGTGAAGGCGATTCTAGATATTCATGCCGGAGAGGAAAAAGCAACCGCATGGGGATGCGACCTTACTTACGAATATGTAAAAATTAATGCAGACTACCGTTCATAAAGAGGAGATAGAGACATGACAGAAATGGAAATTAACAACAATGTAGATGAGATTATGACAAAAGCGAATACGCTGATTGAAGCGTTACCTTATATCCGTCGTTTTAATGGAGCAACAATTATTGTAAAGTATGGTGGAAGTGCCATGCTTGATGATCAGTTAAAAATGAACGTAATTAAAGATGTTGCTTTGCTTAAGTTAGTTGGTATGCGTCCGATCATTGTTCATGGTGGTGGAAAAGAAATCAGTAAGTGGGTAAAACTCAGTGGAAAAGAACCAGAATTTTATAATGGTCTTCGTGTGACAGATAAAGATACCATGAATGTTGCGGAGATGGTTCTTAATAAAGTAAATAAAGAACTTGTTGGTCTGATGCAGAAGATGGGTGTCAATGCGGTAGGTCTTTGTGGTAAAGACGGAAATATGATTCGTGTTAACAAGAAGATGCCAGATGGAAAGGATATCGGATTTGTAGGTGAAGTTTCTACAGTAAATACAGATCTTTTAAATACATTAATGGATAATGATTTTATTCCTGTAATTGCACCAATTGGTCTTGATGATGAATTTAATGCGTACAATATCAACGCAGATGATGCTGCATGTGGTGTAGCAAAAGCGATGGATGCAGAAAAGTTAGTATTTCTTACAGATATTGAAGGGGTCTTTATTGATCCAACGAATAAAAAGACATTAATTTCTGAGATGGATATTAAATCTGCAAAAGAATTTATTGAGAATGGTGTAGTTGGGGGAGGAATGCTTCCAAAACTCAATAACTGTATTGATGCGATTGAACAGGGCGTTTCAAGAGTACATATCTTAGATGGACGCGTGGCACATTGTCTTCTTTTGGAGTTCTTTACAGAAAAGGGTATTGGTACTGCTATTTTAAAAGAGCCTCTTTTTTAATATAGGATGTACTCTCGGAGTCTAAATCAAGCACAAAAAGATTCCGAGAGTACATTATAGGATAGAAAACAGAACTTCAAATAATTATACAAATACTTTACAGTGGTTAAATTAAGTGAGGAGTGAACAGCATGACAAAGATGCAGGAATATATGCAAAAGGGAGAAGATTATATTTTAAAAACATATAATCGATATCCGGTTGTATTTGAAAAAGGAGACGGTGTTTGTCTTTATGATATGGATGGAAAGAGATATCTTGATTTTGCAGCAGGTATTGCAGTATTTGCATTAGGATATAATAATAAAGCATACAATGATGCATTAAAAGAACAAATTGACAAGATCTTACATACTTCTAATCTTTATTATAATCAACCGGCGATCGATGCCGCAGAGAAAATCGTTAAGACTTCAAAAATGTCTAAAGTATTCTTTACAAACAGTGGTACAGAAGCGATTGAGGGTGCTTTAAAAGTGGCAAGAAAGTATGCTTATTTAAAAGATCCTTCCAAAGACTATGAATTTATTGCTATGAATCATTCTTTTCATGGAAGAAGTCAGGGAGCATTATCTGTAACAGGCAATGCACATTATCAGGATGGTTTTGTACCGGTAGAAATGCGTGCAGTATTTGCTGATTTTAACGATCTTGATGATGTAAAGTCTAAGATTACTGATAAGACATGCGGTATTATCTGTGAGGTTGTTCAGGGTGAAGGCGGAATTTATCCAGCAAAGAAAGAGTTTTTAGAAGGACTTAGAAAACTTTGCGATGAGAAAGATATCCTGCTTATATTTGATGAAGTACAGTGTGGTATGGGAAGATGCGGTTCTTTGTATGCTCATGATCTTTATGGAGTGAAACCGGATGTTATGGCACTTGCCAAAGCACTTGGCTGTGGTGTTCCGGTAGGAGCTTTTGTAACAAATGAGAAAGCTTCTCATGCCTTAGTGCCAGGAGATCATGGAACAACTTACGGTGGAAATCCATTTGCAACAACAGCGGTGTGTGAAGTATTCCGTCAGTTTGAAGAAAGGGATATCGTATCTCACGTGAATGAAGTGGGAGCCTATTTATATGAAAAGCTTGAAGAAGTGAATAATCAGTTTGCACAGATTAAAGCACATCGTGGTGTTGGTCTGATGCAGGGACTTGAATTTGAAAAACCTGTTGGGGATATTATTGTTACTGCTTTGAAAAAGGGTCTGGTTATTATTTCAGCAGGAGCCAATATTATTCGTTTTGTTCCGCCGCTGGTTATTGAGAAGAAAGATGTGGATGAAATGATTGCCATTCTTACGGAAACATTGAAAGAGAATGGAATTCAGTAAAAATTAAATATCGTATAAAAAAGTAAAAAATCTCCATACTAAAAGAAAGGTACTCAGGGAATCTTTCTGTGCTTGATTTTGTGAGTACATAAAAATAAAGGAAAAAGTATGGAGGTTTTTTATGCTTGGAATTATTGCAGCGCTGCTATCCGGAGCGCTTATGAGTATTCAGGGTGTTTTTAACACAGAAGTAACGAAGCAGACAGGGACATGGCTTACCAATTCTTTTGTGCAGTGTACGGGTTTTCTTGTCTGTCTTATTATATGGTTTTTTAAAGAAAGAAAAAAGAATCCGCCAATAGAAATTTTGACAGTAGAACCGAAATATTATCTTTTAGGAGGGGTTATAGGGGCATTTATTACATTTACTGTAATTGCAGGGATGTCAGCGTTAGGACCGGCAAAAGCAGTGATGCTTATTGTGGCGGCACAGCTTATTGTGGCATATCTTATTGAAGTATTCGGAATCTTTGGAGTGGAAAAAAGTGGATTTGATTGGATGAAATTATTAGGAACGGGATTGTTTCTTGCAGGAATCATTCTATTTAAAGCAAGAGAGTAAAAGAAAATTGTCATACCCTCTTGTGTTTTTTTTAGATATTCGGTATTATTAATAAGACTATGGACAATATGCAAAGGCAACATTTTCTGCGGAATATGAAGAAATATTCCGGAACTGTTTCAGTAAGGAGGAGAATTCCTGATTTGAGACGGAGTATAGTGAGAAGGTTGATTAGCACAGCACTTGGAATCGTAATGATTATTTTGTCAGGCTGTTCTTTTTCTGTTCCTGTAAGAGAGGAAGAAAGTATAGATTCTACAGCTATTGTAAGGGCAGAAAGAAAGACAGAATGGAATACAGAGCAGACGAAAGAGACAGAGATTTATGTTCACGTCTGTGGATGTGTGAAGAAGCCGGGAGTATATTCGTTACATTTTGGTGCGAGAACGCAGGAGGCGATCAATGCCGCCGGAGGTTTTTCGGAGAAAGCGAATCAGACAGCATGGAATTTGGCGGAAGTTCTTCAGGATGGAATGCAGATTTATGTTCCGTCAAAAGATGAGGCGAAGGAAGCGCTTAATGAAGAGCAATCTTCACAAAAAGATTTGTCAGCTTCCCAAAGAAAAGATACGGTGAACATTAATAGGGCATCGAAAGAGGATCTGGTAACCTTGCCGGGGATTGGAGAATCAAGAGCAGATGCGATTATTGCCCGCCGGGAAGAAAAGGGAACCTTTACTTCCATAGAGGAAATTAAAGATGTCGCTGGAATAGGAGATGGCATTTTTAATCGAATAAAAGATTTAATTACAGTTAACTGAGGTGTGTTATGGGAAAAAAAGTGCTGGTTGTCGATGATGAGCGTCTGATTGTAAAGGGAATTAAATTTTCTCTTGTACAGGATGATATGGAAGTTGACTGCGCCTATGATGGGGAAGAAGCCCTTGAGATGGCTAAGAAGACAGAGTACGATATTGTTCTTCTTGATGTGATGCTTCCGAAGATGGATGGGTTTGAAGTCTGCCAGAGGATTCGGGAATTTTCTAATATGCCAATTATCATGCTGACAGCAAAAGGTGATGACATGGACAAGATTCTCGGTCTGGAGTATGGAGCAGATGATTATATTACAAAACCATTTAATATTCTTGAAGTAAAGGCCAGAATTAAGGCCATCATGCGCAGAAGCTCCAAGAGAGTAACAGAAGATGAGAAGAAGAAAGTATTTGAGAAGAATGGATTGAAGATAGATTGCGACAGCAGAAGAGTATTTGTTGAGGGAAGTGAAGTGAAACTTACCGCCAAAGAATATGATTTGTTAGAACTTCTTTCTTTCCATCCTAACAAAGTTTACAGCAGAGAGAATCTGCTCAATATTGTATGGGGATATGATTATCCGGGGGATGTTCGTACAGTGGACGTACATATCCGAAGGCTTCGTGAAAAGATCGAAAAGAATCCGGGTGAGCCGCTTTATATTCATACAAAATGGGGGGTAGGATACTATTTCCAAGATTAGTATAAGGAGAGTTTTCCGCTATATTTCATTATATCAGGTAGTCGGAATCTTAACATTTTTCCTGATTAATATTTTTTTGATAGTGGGAATTTCAAGTCAGATCAATTATTATGAGAAAAAGGCGATTGATCAGAGAGTACGGTACACACAAAAACAGTGTGCCGTACTTTCTAATCAGATTGTAAATAACGGATTCCGAAATTATAATATGAGCAGTCTTTCAGGAGAATCCGGAGCGAGTATATTTGAAGTGGAGCAGCTTGCCAATAATCTTGAGGGGAGGATTCTGTTAATAGACAGCCGCTTTAAGATTCTTGCTGACACATATAATCGTAACTGTGGAAAGTACCTTGTTACAAAAGAGACGATTCATGCTATGAACGGTGAAGAAGTTTCCTACCGATATATAGGGGATCAATATCTTCAGATTATTCTTCCCATAGAGGATAAGAGCAGTGAAAAGCCAGATATAAGAGGATTGATCATTGCAGTTGTTTCGCTGCATAATTGTAATGAGATGTCGGAATATTTATATGATCAGAGAGATAATCTTCTTGGTATTTTTATAAGCATTACAATAATTTTCAGTGTTCTCGTTGCACTTCTCATTCGTAATAGTTTTCGAAGAATGCAAAATGAACTTGATATTATTGCAGCAGGACATCAGGAAGAAGGACTGGTTGAAGAGAATTTTAGAGAATTTTATAATCTTTCCTCTACTTTTAATAAGATTATTAATCGATATAAGGAACTGGAGAATACAAGACAGGAATTTGTATCGAACGTTTCTCATGAATTAAAGACACCGATCACTTCTATGAAGATTCTGGCAGATTCCCTGTTGATGCAGCCAGATGTTCCAGTGGAGCTTTATGAAGAATTTATGAATGATATTGTTCATGAGATTGACAGGGAGAATCAGATCATTACAGATTTGCTCACGTTGGTGAAGATGGATAAAACGCAGGCGAATTTAAATATTTCTTCTGTAAAGATTAATGATCTGTTAGAGGTGTTGTTAAAGAGGATTTCTCCTATTGCGGAAAAGAGAGGCATTAAGATTCGTTTGGAGACGATGCGTGAAGTAATCGCAGAAGTAGATGAGGTAAAGCTTTCTCTGGCATGCAATAATCTTATTGAGAATGCTGTAAAGTATAATGATGATAACGGAAGTGTAGATGTTTCACTGAATGCGGATCATAAGTTCTTTTATATTCGTGTAAAAGATACGGGATGTGGTATTCCGGAAGATTGTCAGGAACAGATTTTTGAACGTTTTTATCGGGTAGATAAGGCACGTTCAAGAGAAACAGGCGGTACCGGTCTTGGTCTTGCTATAACAAGAAATGTTATTTTAATGCATAAAGGTTCCATTCGCGTTCACAGCAAGGAAGGAGAGGGTTCAACATTTATTATCCGTATCCCTCTCAATTATATTGGATAGGAGACAGACACATGAGAAGATTAAAGAGAAAAGGATATCTGTTATTTTTCCTGAGTCTGCTTTTATTAAGTACTTTGTGTGGATGTGGTGGCAATACGGCATCTTCCGCAGCATCAAAGGAAAAGACGGACAGTGGGGAAGGGATAACAACAGAAGCGGCAGAAGATAAGAATACGATCAACTTATATTATCTGAATGCAGAAGAAGATGGGTTTAAAAAGGTTCCGTATACTTTACAGAATCCGAATGATTCGGTAAAGGCATCTTATGAAGTACTTTATAAACTTTCCGATACGGAAGGGAATAATACAAGTGAGTATAAGGCATCCATTTTTGATGGGATTGCAGTAAATGATGTTTCGCCTTTGGAAAACGGAAAGGAGAACATAGACTTTGGTGCGGCCTATGGTCAGCTTAGTCATGTAAAAGAAGTATTACTTCGTACATCTGTTGTGAAGTCGCTGCTTCAGATTAAAGGAGTTGAAGGGATTACTTTTTCTGTCAATGGTTCTAGTTTATTAGATACAGATAAAGTTCCGGTAGGGCTGATGAATGAAGATACTCTTTTAACAGATGATGGAGAGAAGAGTATTTATTCAGAAAAGAAAAAAGTAAAACTATATTATACGAATAAGACAGGAGATAAGCTTATTTCCTGTTTTAGAGAAGTCAAAGTAAAGGATAATGTTCCACTTGAAACGCAGGTTCTTCTTATGCTGAAGAATCCTCCGGCTTCAAAGAAGAATTTGAAGAGTCCGCTCTCACAGGATTTTCATGTGAATCAGACGCAGATTATGAATAATACCTGTTATGTGGATTTGAGCAGTGATATAGAGAATGCTGTAGCAGATGTAAAGGAAAAGATTACGGTGTATGCGATGGTGAATACTCTTACTGATCTAGATACTGCTTATCAGGTTCAGTTTACGATTGATGGGAAAAGAGTCAGTAAGTTAAATGAATTTGAAAAGTTCGATACACTTCTGACAAGTAATTTTTCTTTATGTAAATAATATGATGTCAGGGTCAAAAGGTCAAAACGCCGTTCGTGCTTGTACGATAAGGTGTTTGACTTTGGGACCCTAACATCATAATATTGACCGCAGATCAGGTATACGTATAGGTGATTTGCGATGAACCAATAAAGGGAGAATAAGTGAAAAGACCATTTTTTCTGTTTTTTATGGGGCTTGTGCTTGGAGAGGCTGCAGCCATTTCTTTAAACAGGATAGGTTTTTTTGTGATGGCTTTGTTTCTTTTTATTCTTATTTTAATCTGTTTTGGATTGTATCAGAGAATAAAAAGAAAACGGAGCCCTCTTTTTATATATGCAATTATATTTTATGGTTTATTTTTTGCCGGAGGTCTTTTGCTTCTTAGAGCAGAATACCCGGATACGGCAGATCAGATACTTGCGAAAAGAGAGATTGATGGTACATTAAGCGGAAATGTAGAGTTTGTAAAGAAAACAGCGGAAGGGGAGTACCAGCTTACATTAAGTGAAGTTTCATTTTGGGAAGAAGAGAAGGGTTCTTTAAAGGATAAAAAAGGAAGTTATTTTTTTGAAAATTATAAATTAAGGGCGAAATGCCGTATTTTAAAGATTAAAGTATCTGAAAAGAAGATTTATCCGGGAGATCAGATCAGTTGTACAGGCAGACTGAGTGCAATCAAAGAAACTTCTAATCCAGGAGAATTTGATGCAAGAACATATTATTATTCCTTGGGAATCCGCTATCAGTTCTTTGGAAAGGCGATTAGCAGAAAGAAGGAACGGCCTTTGTCAGTATATCGGATGGCAGGCAGGGTAAGAGAAAGAATGGATGCAGTTTATCACTATATACTTTCTGAAAATGAATATGGTTTATTAAAAGCAATGTTTCTGGGAGATAAGACAGAACTGTCTAGTGAAGAAAAACGTTTATATGAAGAAAATGGAGTGGCGCATCTGCTGGCCGTTTCCGGTCTTCACGTTTCTATCGTTGGAGGAATGTTGTTTCGTTTTTTAAGAAAAAGAAAGTTTAGCTATGCTGTTTCATGTATCTGTTCAAGCTTTGTTCTGTTATTCTATGCGATTATGACCGGTTTTGGAAATTCTGTTTTCCGGGCGGTCATTATGTTTTTGATTTTTTTGCTAGCACAATATTTCGGAGCGGAATATGATATGGTTTCTTCTATGAGTCTGGCGGGAATATTAATGTTATATGACGGTCCGCTGAGAATTCTGGAAAGTGGATGCATTATTTCATTTACTTCTATTTTTGCCATTGGAATGATTGTTCCTTTTATGAAAGAACTGGAGGAAAAACGAAGAAAAAGTAAATTGATACCGGGTGAATTCTTAATAGAAAGCAAGTGGAAGAAAAGAATAAGGCAGGCTTTTTTTACAAGTGTTATTATTTCTATGGTAATTGGTCCGTTATTGCTGCGGTTTTATTATCAGTGGAGTCCATATAGTGTTTTGCTGAATCTTTTTGTAATTCCGGCAATGAGCCCGCTTTTGCTTAGTGCGATTACAGGTGGAGTCGTGGGATTGTTTCAGCTATGGGCAGGCATGGCAGGATGTATCCCCGCAGTCCTATTGTTAAGAGGCTTTCATGTGATATTCCAGTTTATTCATAAGATGCCGGGTGCCGTTATTGTAACAGGGTGTCCATCATGGTGGAAGATTCTCCTTTTTTATCTGGCAGAGCTGTGTCTGTTTATTTGCTGGTATTATCGTTTATGGAGTGTGGGATGTGTTTTTATACTTATCTTGATTGCAGGAAGATTCTGCAGACCGGTGCCTCCTTTACAGATCAGTATGCTTGATGTAGGTCAGGGAGAATGTATTTTTTTAAAAACCCCTGCAAACGAAACCATATTGATTGATGGGGGCAGTACATCGAAGAAACATATCGCAGACTATACGATTCTTCCTGCCTTGAAATATTATGGAACAGATCATCTAGATTATGTTATAATAACCCATACGGATGAGGATCATATTTCGGGGATAAGAGAATTGTTAGAAGAAGAGTATCCTGTGAAAAATATTATTCTTCCGGATACGTTAGCGATGCGTTTACCTGAACAAAAGACAGGAAAAAGGGAAGTACAGGAAAAAGACAGAGAAAGCAAGAAAAATATACTGGAAGTTATAAAAAAGAGTAACGCCAATGTTTTAAAAATAAGTAAGGGAGATATTCTACAGCTTGACAGAATAAGCCTACCTTGTCTTCATCCAGTAAAAGGATGGGATGATGAAGATGTTAACAGCGGTTCTATAGTATTTGCTCTCTCATATGAAAAGTTTACGATGCTGTTTACAGGTGATCTGCCAGGAGAACAGGAAGCATTGTTCATGAAAGAGGTACCGTCACCTGTTTCTATTTTAAAAACAGCGCATCATGGCTCAAAGAATTCTACGACAGATTTATTCTTAAAAATGGTGCATCCTCAAAAAGCAATATTGTCAGCCGGAAAAAATAATTTATATGGGCATCCACATAAGGAAACCATAAAAAGACTGCAAAAAAATGGAGCAGATATTTACGGAACTTTATGGGGAGGTGCGATTCATATCGAGAGTAACGGGCAAAAGTATCAGATAAATTATTTTAAAAATCAATGAACACGAGGAATTTATTTTTATGAAAGAAATAAAAAAACAGATAAAAGAAAAATCTTTTTATAAAGTCTATCTTCTGACTGGAGATGAACCATATCTTATCCTTCAGGCAAAGCATATGCTGAAGAATGGAATGATCAGAGAAGGTGATACGATGAACTACGCAGAATTTACCGATGCGAAAGTAGATATCAATACCTTGCAGGAACTGGCATTTACCTATCCGTTCTTTAGCGAAAAACGTCTTTTGCTTTTAGATGGAACAGGAATCTTAAAAACAGGAAAAGATGAATTTGTGAATATTATGGATAATATGCCGGAAACGACCTGTATTCTTATATGTGAATCAGAAGTGGATAAACGTTCTAAAGTATACAAGTGGATAAAAAAGAATGGTTATATTGGAGAATTTTTAAAAAAGAATCAAACAGAAAAAGTTCTTCTGCGCTGGATTGCAGCTTTGCTTGGAAAGGAAAAGAAGCAGATTAGAGAAAATGATGCAATATATTTCCTACAAAAAGTTGGAGATGATATGTTTCAGATAAAGAATGAAACAGATAAGTTAATCGCCTATGTCGGAGAAAAAGAAGAAATTACAAAAGAAGATATTGATGCGATTACATCCGGGGAAGTACAGGATAAAATATTTGACCTTGTAGATGCCATTGCCAGAGGAAATAAGCCGGCGGCACTTGGGTATTATAATGATCTTATTCTTTTAAAAGAACCACCAATGCATATTTTATTTCTAATCGTGCGTCAATATCGGATTCTTCATATTATTTCCAATATGCGCACACTTCGCAAACCAGATGATGCCATCGCCAAAACCGCTGGAATCCCACGATTTGCCATTCGAAAAAATGAACAACAGCTAAGAGGTTATGGAGAAAAAACATTAGAAAGATGTATCGAGGAATGTATTCAGATAGAAGAAGACATTAAAACCGGAAAAATAGGAGATCAGATTGGAGTAGAAGCTCTGATTTGCAAATTACTTTTACCCTAATATCATACAATTTGGCAAAATAACAAGATAAAATAAAAAATCTCCGAAAAGCAGCCGCTCTTTTCGGAGATAAATGGTTTATTTTAATTAAGCAATTCCGTTAACCGCTTTTGTAAGACGGGAAACTTTTCTTGCTGCTGTATTCTTGTGGAAAATTCCTTTAGAAGTAGCTTTGCTGATTTCAGAAATAGCAACTGTTAAAGCAGCCTGTGCAGCTTCTTTGTCACCTTTTGCTACAGCAACTTCTACGTTCTTAATACAAGTTTTTACTTTAGATTTAATAGATTTGTTCCTTAATGTCTTTGTTTCGATAACTAAAATTCTTTTTTTTGCAGATTTGATGTTAGCCAATCTGTACACCTCCAAATATTATTACTTATAATTATTACTATGTTTATATTGTTTTGCATTATTTCGGACACGGACAATCTAATGTAAACATACTTCTATATTCTATTAATTTTCGAGCAGTTTGTCAAGCGTAAAATGAATTTTTTTTCGAAATATGTTATACTGAGATAACGTTTTTAATTTAAAAGGAAGGGAACATTTATGGGTGCAATGTGCGAGATATGTGAAAATAGAAAAGACTTGGAATTATATATCCATATTCCATTTTGTATAAAGAAGTGTAACTACTGTGATTTTCTTTCTTTTCCTTCAAGCGCAGAAGACAGGGAAGAGTATGTTCGATGTTTGGTAAAAGAGATAGAGCAGACAGGTATAGTTTTAAATAATAAAGATACTTATCAGGTAAGAAGTGTTTTTATAGGAGGAGGGACCCCATCTCTTCTTTCCGGCGATCAGATAAAGAATATTATGCAGGTGGTTCAGAAATATTTTCTCATAAAAGAGGAAGCAGAGATTACAATGGAGGCGAATCCGGGAACTCTTACAAAGAAAAATCTTTCTGCATATAAAGATGCTGGTATAAACCGTCTGAGTATGGGATTGCAAAGTGCAGATAATTCCTGCCTCTATTTATTAGGAAGAATTCATACATGGGAAGAGTTTTTGAAAAATTATGAGCTGGCTAGAAAGGCTGGATTTGAAAATATTAATATTGATCTGATGAGTGGTCTTCCGGGTCAGACGATGAGTATTTATAAGAAAACACTTGAAAAAGTAATGGCATTGCGACCGGAGCATATTTCTGCATACAGTCTTATTTTAGAAGAAGGAACCCCTTTTTACGAATCAGAAGAGATTCATAAAAAGATTCCGAATGAAGAAGCAGACCGCGAAATGTATCAGTTTACAAAGGAGATTCTTGCAGAAAACGGATATGACAGATATGAAATTTCTAATTATGCATTAAAAGGAAAGGAATGTATTCATAATCTTGGATATTGGAGCGGGGTTCCATATATTGGCTTTGGGCTTGGCGCATCTTCTTATTTTGAAGGAATTCGTTTTTCAAATGAGAGAAACTTGGAACATTATAAAAAAGAGCCGTATGTTCCTTTTATGATGAGGGAAGATTATACTGTATTAAGCCAAAAAGATAAAATAGAAGAATTTATGTTTTTAGGGCTGCGCAAACGAGCTGGCATTTCTAAAAAAGAGTTCAGGGAGTGTTTTCATAAAAATATCATGGACGTGTACGGAGAAGTGATATCTAAATATGAAAAGATTGATCTGCTTGAATGGATAAAAAATGGGGAAATGCTTCGTCTTACAGATGCAGGAATCGATGTGAGCGATTATATTTTCTGTGATTTTATGTTGTAAAAAGATTTTAAGAAAAAAATCGAAAATATACTTGACAAGGATTGCAGATAGTGATAACTTAATGAATGTAGATATTAGCACTCGATAATGATGAGTGCTAATAACTAAGAAGGAAGGGAGTAAGAGATGGAACTGGATGAACGTAAGATGAAAATTTTAAAAGCAATTATTTCTACTTACTTAGAGACCGGAGATCCGGTAGGAAGCAGAACGATTGCCAAAGATTCTGATTTACATTTGAGTTCAGCAACGATTCGTAATGAGATGGCGGATCTCGAAGAACTTGGATATATCCTCCAGCCACATACTTCTGCCGGAAGGATTCCTTCAGATTTAGGATATCGTTATTATGTGAACTGTCTGATGGAAGAGAATGATGAGATTCGAATCAGGGAAACCGAGAGGGAGAAGGAACATCAGGATCTGATTAATAAGATGGATCGCATGGAAGAGGTTCTGAAGAACGTTGCAGATTTACTTGCAGCGAACACGAACTACGCTACATTGATTTCCACACCACAGATTAAGGAATCGAAGCTTAAGTTTATTCAGCTTTCTATGGTGGATACACAGAGGCTTTTGATAGTGATCGTAGTTGGGAATGATACGGTAAAGAACGTACTCATGAATATGGATGAACCACTTGGGAATGACGAGATTTTAAAACTTAATATTTTGTTGAACTCTTTTCTTCAAGGACTGACACTGAATGATATTAATATCGAGTTAGTTCATACGATGAAGGTGCAGGCAGGGATGCATGCAGATATTTTAGAAGGAGTTTTCAGTGGAATTGTAGAGGCAATTCACGAAGCAGACAACATGGAGATTTATACCAGCGGAGCAACGAATATGCTTAAGTATCCTGAGCTTGTTAATCCTGAGCATACAACAGCACTTCTTGATACATTAGTGGAGAAGAAGCAACTTGTAAAGCTTGTGGATGATACAGTGAATCAGGAAGAAAAACATGGCATACAGGTTTATATCGGTAACGAGACGCAGGTACAGTCTTTAAGGGATTGCAGTATCGTAACTGCCACTTATGAATTGAAGGAAGGCGGAACAGGAACGGTCGGAATTATCGGACCGAAACGAATGGATTACCGAAAGGTTGTAAATACTCTCAGAAATCTAACCGATGATTTAGATGAGATTTTTAATAATAAATCATAGAAAGGTGGTACTTAAGTGGAAGAAGAAAAAAAAGTATCCGACGAAAGTATCGTAGAAGAGGCGAAGGGAGAGACTCCAGAAGAAACAACGACGGAGGACGGAACGGAAGCCAAAGAGACAAAAGAAACAAAGACGAAAAAGAAAAAGAAGTCTGCAGCCGCTCTTGAAATTGAATTAAAAAAGAGTGAAGAAAAGGCAGCAGAGATGACAGATAAATATCAACGTCTGATGGCAGAATTTGAGAATGCCAGAAAGAGAAATGCAAAAGAGCAGAGCCATATGTATGATGTAGGAGCGAAAGAGGTTCTTGCAAAGTTACTTCCGGTTGTTGATAATTTTGAAAGAGGTTTGGATGCTCTTTCAGAAGAAGAGAAGGAAGGGGCATTTGCTCAGGGATTTATCAAAATTTATCAGCAGATGATTACCGTACTTGAAGAAATCGGTGTAAAACCGATGGATGCTGTAGGAAAGGAATTTAATCCAGATTTTCATAATGCAGTCATGCATGAAGAGAATGAAGAGATGGGTGAGAACCTTGTATCTGAAGAGTTCCAGAAAGGATATATGTATAAAGATGGAGTTCTTCGTCACAGCATGGTAAAAGTAGTTAATTAGTCATATTTTAGATATATGAATTTGACAGAATACAGGAGGAAATAATTATGGGTAAAATAATCGGTATTGATTTAGGTACAACAAACTCATGTGTAGCAGTAATGGAAGGTGGAAAACCTGTTGTTATCACAAATGCAGAAGGAATGAGAACAACTCCTTCCGTAGTAGCTTTCACAAAAACTGGTGAAAGAGTTGTCGGTGAGCCGGCAAAGCGTCAGGCAGTAACAAATGCTGACAAGACTATTTCATCAATCAAACGTGAAATGGGTACAGATTATAAAGTAACAATTGATGATAAAAAGTATTCTCCACAGGAGATTTCCGCAATGATTTTACAGAAGTTAAAATCTGATGCAGAGAATTACTTAGGAGAAAAGGTAACAGAAGCAGTTATCACTGTTCCTGCATACTTCAACGATGCTCAGAGACAGGCAACAAAAGATGCAGGTAAGATTGCAGGCCTTGATGTAAAGCGTATCATTAACGAGCCTACAGCAGCAGCTCTTTCTTATGGCCTTGATAACGAGAATGAGCAGAAGATCATGGTATATGACTTAGGTGGTGGTACATTTGATGTATCTATCATTGAGATCGGTGATGGTGTTATCGAAGTATTATCTACAGCCGGAGATAACCGTTTAGGTGGAGATGATTTTGATAATGTAATCACACAGTATATGTTAGAGGATTTCAAGACAAAAGAAGGTGTAGATTTATCTACAGATAAGATGGCAATGCAGAGATTAAAAGAAGCTGCTGAAAAAGCGAAAAAAGAGCTTTCTTCTTCTACAACAACAAACATCAACCTTCCTTTCATTACAGCAACTGCTGAGGGTCCAAAGCATTTTGAGATGAACTTAACAAGAGCGAAATTCAATGAATTAACAGCTCACTTAGTAGAAAGAACAGCAACACCTGTTTCTAAAGCATTAAACGATGCAGGTCTTAACGCTTCTGAATTAAGTAAGGTATTATTAGTTGGTGGTTCTACAAGAATTCCAGCTGTACAGGATAAAGTAAAACAGTTAACAGGTAAAGAGCCATTCAAGGGAATCAACCCAGATGAATGTGTAGCAATCGGTGCTTCTATTCAGGGTGGTAAGTTAGCAGGTGATACAGGTGCCGGCGATATCCTTCTTCTGGATGTAACTCCATTATCCTTATCTATCGAGACAATGGGTGGTGTTGCTACAAAGTTAATCGAGCGTAACACAACAATCCCTACAAAGAAGAGCCAGATTTTCTCTACAGCAGAGGATAATCAGACAGCAGTAGACATCCATGTTGTACAGGGTGAGAGACAGTTCGCAAGAGATAACAAGACTCTTGGACAGTTCCGTTTGGATGGTATTCCACCAGCAAGAAGAGGTGTACCTCAGATTGAAGTAACATTTGATATCGATGCAAATGGTATTGTAAATGTATCTGCAAAAGATTTAGGAACAGGAAAAGAACAGCATATCACAATTACTGCCGGATCTAACATGTCTGATGAAGATATCGATAAGGCTGTAAAAGAAGCTGCAGAATACGAAGCACAGGATAAGAAGAGAAAAGAAGGTATTGATGCAAGAAACGATGCAGACAATATGGTATTCCAGACAGAGAAAGCATTAGAAGAAGCAGGAGATAAGATTGATGCTTCTGAGAAAGCTACTGTTGAAGCAGATATTGCGAAATTAAAAGAAGTTCTTGACCGCACAACTCCAGATAACATTTCAGAAGCAGATGTGGCAGCTCTTAACGAAGGTAAAGAGCAGTTAATGAAAGATGCACAGTCTTTATTTGCTAAGATGTATGAGCAGGCTGGCGGAGCAGCAGGCCAGGCAGGTCCTGGACCACAGGCTGATGCTGATGCAAATGCAACTTATAATGCAGATGATGTTGTTGATGCAGACTATAAAGAAGTATAAACAAATAGAAATGTGTTTTATAACACTTGTTTAAAATGTAAATATTCCTCTTTCTTACTCCTGCCTGTTTTTACAGGTGGGAGAGAAAGGGGAAATTTGTTTATCAAGAAATTCCCAGTGTATTGTATCATTCATAATTATTTTGATTTTTCAAAACACCTATGGTATCTTAACTATTCAGAAACATAAAACTTTATGAATGATAGAGTACACCAGGTTGGAGGATAAAATGGCAGAAAAAAGAGATTATTATGAAGTCTTAGGCGTAGATAAGAATGCGTCAGAGACGGAAATTAAGCGTGCATATCGAAAGGTTGCAAAGAAGTATCATCCGGATATGAATCCGGGAGATAAAGAGGCAGAGGAGAAGTTTAAAGAAGCTGCAGAAGCTTATGAAGTACTTAGTGATCCGGAAAAGAAGAGTAAATACGACCAGTTCGGTCATGCTGCATTTGAGCAGGGTGGCGGTGGAGCCGGTGGCTTTGGCGGTTTTGATTTCGGAGGAGACATGGGAGATATCTTTGGAGATATTTTCGGAGACTTCTTTGGCGGAGGCAGACGAGGCGGCGATGCCAGAAGAAACGGACCAAGACAGGGAGCGAATCTTCGTGCCGGTGTTCGTATCACTTTTGATGATGCCATTCGCGGCGTAGATAAAGAACTGGAGATTACATTAAAAGAAGAGTGTAAGACTTGCAACGGAAGTGGAGCGAAACCAGGCACAAGTCCGGAAACCTGTCCAAAATGTAAAGGAACCGGTCAGGTTGTATTTACACAGCAGTCTATGTTTGGAACAGTTCGTAATGTTCAGACTTGTCCGGATTGTAACGGAAGCGGACAGATTATCCGTAACAAGTGTAGTGACTGTTCCGGTACGGGATATATTAAGGTTCGTAAAAGAATTAAAGTACCGATTCCAGCAGGTATCGACAATGGTCAGAGTGTAAGAATTCGTGAAAAGGGAGAACCAGGTATTAATGGCGGACCAAGAGGAGATTTACTTGTTAATGTAACTGTGTCCCGTCATCCTAAGTTCCAGAGACAGGAATATGATATTTACTCTACAGAGCCAATCACATTTGCACAGGCAGCACTTGGTGGAACGATTAAGATTGATACCGTAGATGGTCCTTATGAGTATACCTTAAAACCGGGAACACAGACAGATACAACGATTCGTCTGAAAGGAAAAGGTGTTCCTACCCTTAGAAACCGAAATATTCGTGGAACCCATATCGTTAAATTTGTTGTGCAGGTTCCTGAAAAAATGAATGCAGCACAGAAAGAGGCACTTCGTAACTTCCAGGAAGCAATGGGAGAAGTTGCCCCTTCCGAAAAGAAAGAAGAAGCTCCGCACGAAAAGCACGAAAAACACGAAAAACATAAGAAAAAAGGTTTCTTTAAGAAGTAGGAGGAAAGCTTATGAAGTGGAATAAACTCACTATTGAAACAACAACTGCAGCAGAGGATATGTTAAGCTATGAGCTTTCTGAGATGGGAATGGAAGGTGTCGAAATCGAAGATCATGTGCCATTATCTGAAGAGGACAGAAAGATTATGTATGTAGATCTTCTTCCAGATGAGATTGCACCGGACGATGGTAAGGCACGTATTTCCTGCTATGTAGATGAGAAAGAAGATTTACAGGCTGTTATTGCTAAAATAAAAGCAAAAATCGAAGAATTATCTGCATTTTTACCAATGGGAAGCGGAGAGATCACTTTAGGCGTAACGGAAGAAGAGGACTGGATCAATAACTGGAAAGTATTCTTTAAACCATTTCGTTTAGACGATAATATTGTGATCAAGCCAACCTGGGAGACCCTTTCTGATAAGAAAGACGATGATATTGTAATAGAGATTGATCCTGGAACTGCATTTGGAAGCGGATCTCATGAGACAACAAAGCTCTGCATTTCTCAGCTTAAAAAATATATTAAAAAAGATACAGAACTTCTTGATGTTGGAACGGGAAGCGGTATCCTTTCTATTATCGGATTAAAATTAGGTGCGCATCACGCGATGGCAACGGATATTGATCCGAATGCAATTCGAGCAACGAATGAGAACTTTGCCATTAATGAGGTATCTGAACAGGCAGAGGTCCAGCAGGTAAATATTCTTGATAAAGAAGAAGCAGATAGTTTTTATGAAAAAAACAATGGAAAGAAATATGATGTTATTGTAGCAAATATTCTTGCAGATGTTATCATTCCACTTTCTGGAATTGTCGCTCCATTATTGAAAGATGACGGTGTTTTTATCACTTCCGGAATCATCAATACGATGGAAGAGGCAGTAAAAGAAGCAATGCTTGCCAATCATTTTGAAATCCTTGAGATTAATCATATGAAAGACTGGGTAAGCATCACAGCCAAAAAAGCTTGATTTATCAATTTATTAAAAATATAAGTAAAAGTACACTATCTTTACAGATGCGATAGTGTGCTTTTTTTGTTTCCTCTTATTTTGGTAAAATAGATTTTTTGAATACTTTTTTTGTTTTTTTACATAATATTTAAAAGGGTTTGGTCAGAATAATATAGTTAGTGTAAAAAACGTATATTACAGATTTTGGGAGGTATTCATGAATATTTTACATTCTTTTTCTCATACAGATTTGGCATTGGAATTGAAGGATGAGCTGGAGGAATCTTGTGAAAGAGAGCAGTTTTTTGAAGGAATTACCGTCAGCCACAAGGAGATTGGAAAAAAGGGGCTTAAGGAAACGGTAATTAAGATTGAAAACGAAGCCGGAGAGAAACAGCTTGGGAAGCCACAGGGAATTTATATAACGCTTGAGGGAGAAAACATGGCAGGAAATGATGGAGGATTTCATGAGGAAATGAGCAATCATCTTGCAAAACGTCTTGCAAAATTACTTTTGGGAAGAAAAAAATTATTATTTATAGGACTTGGAAATGGGGAAGTGACACCGGATGCACTGGGACCACTCGTGATAAAAAATCTTTTTGTGACGAGACATTTGAAAGGCTGGAAGGAAGTGGAAGGATGTCCGGTAGTAGCGGCGCTGGCACCGGGAGTGATGGCACAGACAGGAATGGAAACGGGAGAGATCGTGGAGGGAATCGTGAAAAAGATTCATCCGGATGCGCTAATTGTAATTGATGCGTTAGCGGCTAAAAGTTCAGAACGTTTAAACCGGACGATTCAGATCAGCAATACGGGGATTGCACCGGGATCAGGGGTAGGAAATCAAAGAAATGAGATTACAGAAAAAACAATGGGCGTTCCGGTAATCGCGCTTGGTGTCCCTACTGTGATTTCTATTCCGTCACTGGCATGTGATATTATGGATTCTTTTTGTGCTTCACAGGGCGAAAAAATGGAAGATACATTTTCTTCTTGGCCGGAAAGTGAAAAGTATCGATTTTTAGGAGAGATTTTGGATGCTAAATTATGGGAGCTTTTTGTGACGCCGAAAGAAATTGATGAGGCAGTGAAGAGAATCAGCTATACGCTTTCAGAAGGAATCAATCAATTTGTTTCAAGTAGAACTTCATAATCAAAAAGGACAAGCATAAGTTTATATTATGAGAATTATTTTGATTTTTGATACAAGCTGATGCTGCGTTTGCAAAAACTGCTAGAAGTTGTATGTTGATTGGGAGGTACTATGCGGGAGAAGAATTTAAAAACAATAGAAGGGTTATTGTTTGTTCTTTTTGTTTTATTATGGGGGTTATTTTTATCCGGTGGAAGCGGAAAGGTAAAAAGAAGGACACTTTCTTTATGGGAAAGTGTTCCCATACATACAGAAGTATTCCGAGAATTTTTTGAAAACGGAATACAAAAGGGGAAATATGGGCTGGCACCGATTCTTGGATATGATACATACGGAGGGGAAAAACGGCTGCTGCTTCCTTTTTTTCGAAATGGAATGCAGACAGAGCTTTTTCCGATTCAACGGTTTGCTCTTGATTACTGGAAAGGGAAAGGATACTATAAGGCAAAATATAGTGATAACGTACCAGGCTATTTTACAGAATCCGACGATCAGTCTGTAGAAGAAAAAAAGAAAGATCCAGGTAAAATGAAGCAGACTGGCACAGGAAGAACTTATACGATAAAAGAACTGGCAAGCTATTCTTTTTTATTAGAACATTTTTATATTGTTGATGAAACGACATCTATGACAAAACAAGAACTAAACGGGATAAAACTTGTAAAAACAGATTTGTCTGCAAAGCTTGGGAAAGGAGAACCACTGGTACTTATTTATCATACACATGGGAGTGAGACATATAAAAAGGTAAATGGAGAGGAAGGTTCTGTCATTGAAGTGGGAACAGCATTACAAAAGGAACTGGAAACCGTTTATGGAATCAAAACAATACATGACACATCAGTGTATGATATGGTTGACGGACAGCTTGATCGAAATGCTGCCTACAATTTTGCAGGTGACAGTGTGGAAGCAGCACTGAAAAAGAATCCTTCTGTAAAAGTAGTCATTGATCTTCACAGAGATTCGGTAGAAAGTAGTATTCATCTTCGGACCAAAATTAATGGAAAGTCCACAGCGCAGATTATGTTTTTTAATGGGGTCAGCCGTCTTGCAAAAAAAGGAGATATCGGATATCTCTATAATCCAAATAAAGAAGGAAATCTGGCATTTAGTTTACAAATGCAGCTTTTATGTGGGAAATATTATCCAGACCTGACAAGAAAAATATATATAAAAGGCTATCGCTATAATCTCCACCTGGTAAAACGGGCGATGCTTGTAGAAGTAGGAGCGCAGAATAATACTGTAAAAGAGGCAGAAAATGCAATGAAACCATTGGCGGAGATGTTATATCGGCTTTTGTCAGGAGAAAAATCCTATAAAAAATAAATTGACAAATGATAAGGAGTATGCTTTAATAATATCAGAAAATTTAATTTTTCAAGTCAAACTGTTGAAGCGGAGATAAAAATAGTTGTGCATGCACAGAGAGTCCGGAAAGGTGAGAGCCGGGTGGAACGCAGATTATTAAATGGACCGCGGAGGGCACAGTCAAAGGTATCTTTTACTTAGTACACTGTGACGTGAGGGCATACGTCAGTTGCCGGGGATATGATGGTATCCTTCAGAGCGCACATTTTGTGAATCAAGGTGGCACCGCGGATGTGAAAGAATAAGTTTTTGAGATGAATTTATTTTGATAATACACCCGTCCTTGACAAAGTAGTAATACGTTGTCATGGGCGGATTTTTTTGTTTTATTTTAGTCGGGAAGGCTTCCATCCAGAAATCCGTATGGCAACATTGACAGCAGAAGATGGAGGTAGCATTATGATTAAAGAAGCAATTATCAAATTAAGTAAAAAAGAAGATTTAAGTTATGAAATGGCACAGACTGTCATGGATGAGATTATGACGGGAGAAGCAGACGACATTCAAAAGAGTGCTTATCTTACAGCCCTTGCCATGAAGGGAGAAACGATTGATGAGATTACTGCTTCTGCAGCAGGAATGCGGACGCATTGTACAAGACTTCTTAATGATATGGATGTATTAGAAATCGTAGGAACAGGAGGAGACCGCTCTAATTCTTTTAATATTTCTACAACTGCCGCGCTTGTCATTTCTGCCGGCGGGGTTTCGGTTGCAAAACATGGAAACAGAGCAGCTTCAAGTAAAAGTGGAGCGGCGGATGTGCTAGAGGCTCTTGGTGTAAATATTACCGTTTCTCCAGCACAGAGTGCACAGATGTTAAAAGATATAGATATCTGTTTCCTCTTTGCACAAAAGTATCATACAGCGATGCGTTATGTGGCAAATGTTCGAAAAGAACTTGGAATCCGTACGGTATTTAATATTTTAGGACCTCTTTCTAATCCTGCAGGCGCAAACATGCAGGTTATGGGTGTTTATGATGAGAATCTGGTAGAACCTCTTGCAAGAGTCCTTTTTAATTTAGGTGTAAAAAATGCTATGGTAGTCTACGGTCAGGATTGTCTCGATGAAATTTCTATGAGTGCCAGGACAACTGTTTGTGAGATTAAAGATGGAATATTCCGCTCGTATGAGATTGAGCCGGAGCAGTTTGGATTTAAAAAATGTAGTAAGGAAGAACTTGTCGGTGGAAGCCCAGAAGAAAATGCAAAGATTACTTTGGCAATTTTAAATGGGGAAAAAGGTCCTAAAAGGGAAGCTGTTTTAATGAATGCCGGCGCAGGCTTTTATGTTGCCGGAAAGGTTTCGACTTTAGAAGCTGGAGTGAAACTTGCCGCCGAACTGATTGATAGCGGGAAGGCAAAAGAAAGACTGGATGAGTTTGTAAAATTGTCCAATCAGTAATAAAAAGCAGTGAAATAATATATAAATAAATTGATAATACGTCCATTGCGTTGAAATTGTATCAGGATTAGGAATAAAAAATTGCAAAGGCAGGAAACTCATGATAGAATAGGACGGATAAGATAAAATGAATGTACTCTTGGAATCTTCTCACAAAAGTAAGTGAAGTGAAGACTCCGGGAGCACATATTATAAAACAGGAGGAAACTACCTTGGCTGGAATTGACCAGAGTAAAATAAGAAATTTTTGTATTATAGCACATATTGATCATGGCAAATCAACTTTAGCAGATCGTATTATTGAAAAAACCGGACTGCTGACAGATCGAGAGATGCAGAACCAGGTTCTTGATAACATGGATTTAGAAAGAGAACGTGGAATCACGATCAAGTCTCAGGCAGTACGTATTGTATACCATGCAGAAGACGGAGAAGAATATATATTTAATTTAATCGATACACCGGGTCATGTCGATTTTAATTATGAGGTGAGTCGAAGTCTTGCAGCTTGTGAAGGAGCGGTTCTTGTCGTTGATGCGGCGCAGGGAATTGAAGCACAAACTCTTGCTAATGTTTATCTGGCATTAGATCACGACCTTGAAATTATGCCGGTTATCAATAAGATTGATCTTCCGAGCGCGGATCCAGAACGTGTAGTGGAAGAGATTGAAGATGTAATTGGAATTGAAGCGGAGGATGCTCCGAAGATTTCTGCGAAAAATGGAATCAATATCGAGCAGGTACTCGAACAGATTGTAGAGAAGATTCCGGCACCGGGAGGAAGCCCTGAGAATCCATTACAGGCACTTATTTTTGACAGTGTATATGACTCTTATAAAGGAGTTATCATTTTTGCCCGTATTATGGAAGGAACCATTAAAAAAGGTACGAATATGCTGATGATGGCAACTGGTGCGAAAGCAGAAGTTGTGGAGGTCGGTACTTTTGGTGCAGGTCAGTTCTTCCCATGTGATGAGCTTTCTGCCGGAATGGTTGGTTATGTTACCGCCAGTCTTAAAAATGTAAAGGATACTCGTGTGGGTGATACGGTCACAGATGCAGACAATCCATGTAAGGAGCCTTTGCCTGGTTATAAAAAAGTAAACCCTATGGTATTTTGCGGAATTTATCCGGCAGATGGAGCGAAATATCCAGACTTAAGAGATGCTTTAGAAAAGTTACAGCTTAATGATGCATCACTCCAGTATGAGCCGGAAACATCAGTAGCACTTGGATTTGGTTTCCGTTGCGGATTTTTAGGTCTTTTACATTTAGAGATTATTCAGGAACGATTAGAGAGAGAATATAATCTTGACTTAGTAACAACTGCACCGAGTGTTATTTACAAAGTGCATCAGACAGATGGAACCGTATTTGATCTGACTAATCCGACAAATCTTCCAGACCCATCTACGATTGAATACATGGAAGAGCCGATTGTATCTGCAGAAATTATGGTAACGAAAGAATATGTAGGAGCAATCATGACGCTTTGTCAGGAACGCCGCGGCACATATATTTCCATGGAATATATGGAAGAAACCAGAGCGCTTTTGAAATATGAACTGCCACTTAATGAAATTATTTATGATTTCTTTGATGCATTAAAATCCCGTTCCAGAGGATATGCTTCGTTTGATTATGAGATGAAAGGATACCAGCGTTCAGAACTTGTGAAGTTAGATATCCTCATTAATCGTGAGACGGTCGATGCGCTTTCTTTTATCGTCCACTCTTCTACAGCGTATGAGCGAGCAAGAAAGATTTGTGAAAAGTTAAAAGAAGAAATCCCAAGACATTTATTTGAAGTTCCAATACAGGCAGCAATCGGAAGCAAGATTATTGCCCGCGAAACAGTAAAGGCTGTCCGTAAAGATGTACTTGCCAAATGTTATGGCGGTGATATTTCCCGTAAGAAGAAGCTTCTTGAAAAGCAGAAAGAAGGTAAGAAGAGAATGCGTCAGGTTGGTAATGTAGAGATACCACAGCAGGCATTTATGAGTGTATTGAAACTTGATGAAGATTAGTTTTCTCTTGGAGTCTTTCCCTGCCGAATGAAGCACAGAAAGATTTCAAGAGCAGATAAATATATGAAGGAGAAACTATATAATGAAAAAAGTAATTTTAACTGGAGACCGTCCAACGGGTCGTCTTCATGTAGGACACTATGTAGGCTCATTATCAGAGAGAGTCAGATTACAGAATTCCGGAGACTATGATGAAATTTATATCATGATTGCAGATGCGCAGGCACTTACAGATAATGCAGAACATCCGGAAAAAGTACGTCAGAATATTATTCAGGTAGCATTAGATTATCTGGCATGTGGTATTGATCCGGAAAAGTCAACGATTTTCATTCAGTCCATGGTTCCTGAGCTTACAGAGCTTACTTTCTATTATATGAACCTTGTTACAGTTGCCCGCGTACAGAGAAACCCAACTGTTAAGTCTGAGATTAAGATGAGAAACTTTGAAGCGAGTATTCCTGTAGGATTCTTCTGTTATCCGATTAGTCAGGCAGCAGATATTACTGCTTTTCGTGCGACTACAGTTCCTGTAGGAGAAGATCAGATGCCGATGATTGAACAGTGTAAAGAAATCGTTCATAAGTTTAATAGTGTGTATGGAGAGACTCTAACAGATCCACAGATTGTTCTTCCATCTAATAAAGCCTGTCTTCGTCTTCCTGGCATTGATGGAAAGGCAAAGATGAGTAAGTCACTTGGAAACTGTATTTATCTTTCTGATGAAGCGGACGTAGTAAAGAAAAAGGTTATGTCTATGTTTACAGATCCAAATCATCTTCGTGTAGAAGATCCTGGTCAGGTAGAAGGCAATCCGGTATTCATTTATTTAGATGCATTTTGCAAAGATGAATATTTCGCAGAATTCCTTCCTGGCTACCAGAACCTTGATGAGTTGAAAGAACATTATCAAAGAGGTGGACTTGGGGATGTTAAGGTGAAGAAGTTCTTAAATAAAGTATTAGAAGCGGAACTTGGACCGATTCGTGAGAGAAGAAAGATGTGGGAACAGCGTATTCCGGATGTATATGATATCTTACACGAAGGCTCCAAAGTTGCTGAAAAGAAAGCAGCCGAGACATTGAATGATGTACGTGAAGCAATGAAGATTAATTATTTTGATGGAGATTTTGCATTAAATTAAATTTTCATCAGATTGATTAGAAAAGACGCTACGAGATAGCTTGCGAAAGCGATCTGTATCCAGAATCCTAGGTACAGATCGCTTTCGCAAGCTATCTCGTAGCGTTTTTTTCAATCAGGCTCTATAACAATTAAAATCTTTTTAATGCTGCTTCATCGGCTACGATGGTTACATCATTATGAAGCTGCAGAATTGAGGCTGGTACTTCAGGAGTAATTTCGCCATGAATGGCATTGTATAAAGCATCTGCCTTATCTTCTCCGCTTGCAACAACAAGAATCTTTCTTGCCTGCATGATATTTTTAATTCCTAATGAATATGCTTGGCGTGGAACATCAGCTTCGGAAGCAAAGAAACGTTTGTTTGCCTCGATTGTACTTTCTGTAAGATCTACACAGTGCGTTTCTTTCTTAAATACTGTACCTGGCTCATTAAATCCGATGTGTCCGTTTCTTCCGATTCCGAGAAGCTGTAGATCAATACCACCCTGCTTAAGAATATTCGCATTGTACTCAGCGCAGGACTTTTCTGAATCTGTGGCGAGTCCGTCTGGAACAAAAGTACGATTTTTATCGATATTGACATGGTCAAATAAATATGTGTTCATGAAGTAGCGGTAACTTTGCGGGTCTTCTGGACTTAATCCTTTGTATTCATCAAGGTTGATACTAGTTACTTCAGAAAAATCAAGCTCGTCTTTATTATACCATTCGATTAACTGCTTGTAAGTTCCTATTGGGGAAGAACCGGTAGCTAAACCAAGGACACAATTTGGTTTCATAATAATCTGTGCCAAAATAATCTGAGCTGCCTTTCTGCTCATATCGTTATAATCTGTTGCTCTACAAATTCTCATAATAGCATACTCTCCTTAAAATTTGTTCTTATTTGTGTCTTTAGTATACCTAGAAAAAAGTAAAAAGCAATAGAATAAAAATATATGGAAGCTACTTTCAGTTTTTGATAAGAAGAATTACAAAAAAGAATCGTGATTGAAAGTACTTTCAGAAATAATAAAAATATTTGAAAATAATTTTGAAAAGGATTATACTAAGCGGGAAATAATATTTTTTACTCAATAAATAGCGAAGTCAGGAGAGAAATTACCAATATAAATTATCAATAAAAAATACGTTTAGAAAATATGTTGGAAGTTTCTAAATAAAAGAAATTATGAATAACGAGGCTAGAATGAAGTAGGAAAGGAATAGATTAAAGATTATGAATATAAATATAAAAGAAAAGATTAAAAATTTAAAAGGAAAGTTAATTGTATCCTGTCAGGCTCTTCCTGAGGAACCTCTACATTCTTCTTTTATTATGGGGAGAATGGCATTAGCAGCAAAAGTTGGTGGAGCTAGTGGTATTCGTGCAAATACAAAGGAAGACATTAAAGAAATCCAGACGCAGGTAGAACTTCCGATCATAGGCATTGTAAAAAGGGATTATGAGGATAGCGAAATTTATATTACCCCTACGATGAAAGAAGTTGATGAGCTGATGGAAGTAAAGCCGGAGATTATAGCGATGGATGCAACGAGTTCTACAAGACCGGAAGGGAAGACGTTAGATGAGTTTTTTCACGAAGTAAAGAAAAAATATCCTAACCAGCTTTTTATGGCAGATTGCTCTACTGTAGAAGAAGCGGTTCACGCAGATGCACTTGGTTTTGATTTTATCGGAACAACCATGGTCGGTTATACAAAGCAGAGTGAGGGAGATAAGATTGAAGAAAATGATTTTGAGATTTTGAGAACAATTGTTTCTAAAGTAAAACATAAGGTCATTGCAGAAGGGAATATCAATACACCGGAAAAAGCAAAAAGAGTTTTGGAGCTGGGAGCATATAGTGTTGTTGTTGGGTCGATTATCACAAGACCACAGCTTATTACGAAGTCTTTTGTGGAAGTGATTGGAAAGTAAACAATGAACCATTATTTTAAATCAGTTATTCCGGTTATAGAGTCTAATTATAATAAGTTTACAACAGTTGAGAAATCAATTGCTGATTTCTTTATAAATAATCAGAAAAAGGCAGATTTTTCAGCAAAGACAGTAGCATCGAAACTTTTTGTTTCGGAAGCTTCTCTTTCCCGATTTGCGCAGAAATGTGGATATCGTGGATATCGGGAATTTATTTATCAGTATGAGAAGAATTTTGTAGAGAAAAAGGAAACGATGGCAGGCAACACATTGATGATACTGAATGCTTATCAGGAACTTTTAAATTCTTCATATAGCCTTGTGGATGAAAAACAGATTGAAAGAATTGGAAATTATCTGAATAAAGCAAAGAAAGTTCTGGTATGTGGGAAAGGAAGTTCAGGTCTTGCTGCAAAAGAAATGGAAATTCGTTTTATGCGTATTGGTGCGGATGTGGACTCGATTACAGATACTGATCTGATGCGTATGCGGGCTGTGTTTCAGGATGAGGATAGCCTTGTTTTTGGATTTAGTATCGGTGGGCAAAAAGAAGAAATTATTTTTCTTTTAAAAGAAGCGAAAAAGCGAGGAGCTAAAACAATCTTATTTACTGCGAACAACAGAGATGATTATAAAGAGTTTTGTACGGAAGTTGTATTAGTTCCGTCTTTACTTCATTTAAATCATGGAAATGTAATTTCGCCACAATTTCCGATTCTAATCATGACAGATATTATTTATTCTTATTATGTAGAACGAGATGAAACAAAGAAAAAAATATTGCATGAACGGACATTACAGGCTTTGGAAAAATCTTATGCAGAAAAAATCGAAAGAAAGTGAGGAGATTATAACTATGATAATTGATAATGTAAAGGTATATACAGAATCCGGGGAATTCATTTTAGGTGGTATTATCACACAGGGAGATACTATTACAGCTGTGTATTCCGAAAGGGAAAAAGAAGTTACATTTGAAAAAATGAATATGACAGCAGATTCCTCTGTGCAGAAAGAAAAACTGACAGAGAATGTAATAGATGGAAAGGGAGCTTATGCCATTCCGGGATTAATTGATCTGCATTTCCATGGATGTATGGGGGATGATTTTTGTGATGGAGACAAAGAAGCGATTCGCCGTATTGCAGAGTACGAAGCAAGCGTTGGTGTTACTGCAATTGCTCCGGCTACAATGACTCTTCCGGTAGAAGAACTGGAGAGCATTTTAAAAACAGCAGCAGAATATAAAAAAGAATGTGAAAATATCAATCAGATAGAAACAAAGAACGATAAAAAGAGAGCGGACTTTGTTGGTATTAATATGGAAGGACCATTTATCAGTCCAATTAAAAAAGGTGCACAGGATGAACGGAATATTATCCCTTGTAATGAAGAAATTGCTCAGCGATTTTTGGATGCATCAGATCATCTCGTTAAATTTCTGGGGATTGCACCAGAAGAAAGTGCAAACGCAGCTTCTTTTATCAAGAACATGAAAGATAAAGTAAATATTTCATTAGCACATACCAATGCATCTTATGAAACAGCAAAGGAAGCGTTGGAAGCGGGAGCAAATCATGTAGTACATTTATTTAATGCAATGACTGGTTTTACACATAGAGAACCAGGAGTTGTCGGTGCAGCATCTGACAATGAACGTGCCATGTCCGAAATCATTTGTGACGGAGTGCATATCCATCCATCTATGATAAGAGCAGCATTTAAAATGATGGGTGCGGAACGTATGATATTTATCAGTGATAGTATGAGAGCAACGGGGATGCCAGATGGACAGTATACATTAGGAGGACTGGATGTAAAAGTAACAGGGAACAGAGCAACTCTCGTTTCTGATGGGGCATTAGCAGGTTCTGTAACAAATCTTGCAGACTGCATGCGAACAGCAGTTACACAGATGGGAATTCCGCTGGAAACAGCCGTAGCCTGTGCTACAAAAAATCCTGCCATCAGCCTTGGAATCTACGAAGAAAGAGGCTCAATCAGTATTGGGAAAAAAGCAGATATCCTTCTCCTTGATCAGAACCTCACATTAAAAAAAGTAATAAAAAGTGGAAGATAACTATTTGATTCATTAGAGGAAAACAGACGAAAAAAGAAATAATACCATATCCCATCTGCTCTGTAGTCGCTGTATTTAAGATGCTTGTCCGCATCTTAAACACGCTCCGAAGCCGCATCTGGGATATGGTATTATTTCTTTTTTCTGTGTTTTGGCTCCAGAAGGAATGAATGCAATAGTTTTTGAGGAGAGAAGGGGAAGGGGACAGAAGGTTGTGGCTTATTCTGATATCATTTTCACTTTGCTGAACCTTTTTCAAGTTTCACTGATGATAAGATGATACCGCAAGCTATTACTTTACATAATAATTTTATTATTATATTGTCGCAATATATCATTTTTCTCTTCTGGCGAGATATCTTCCGAACAAGTAGTAGACTTCTGAACTCTCCCCTTTATCTTCCCAAAGACTATTGAATTCATTCACGTAGAGCCAAAACACAGAAAATAAAAAGAATAGACCATAATAAATGTAATGTGAGAGCAAGTAAAAATGCCGAACAGGCATTTTCTACGCAGTGATATCTTTACATTTGTTATGGTCTATTCTTTTTATTTTCGTCTGTTTTCTTCTAAATGAATTAAATAGTAAATTGACATATTTTTTGAAAGAAGTTATGATATATGCATGTCTTAAAAAGGCAGAGAATGGAACGGAGGAATTTATGTATCAGTTTTTTATACAGCCTGATAGTGTTAAAGAAAAGGAAGTCTGGATTACAGATTTACAGGATGTGAATCATATTCGTAATGTGCTTCGGATGAAAAAGGGAGAGAAGATTTCTCTTTGCTGTGAGGAAAAGGGAAAGGAATATATTTGTAGCATAGAGGATATGCAGTCAGATATTGTAAAGGCAGTTATTGTTGATATTAATGGAGAATCTCGGGAACTTCCTGTAAAGATTACGCTTTTTCAGGGACTTCCCAAAAACGATAAAATGGAGCTGATCATTCAAAAAGCAGTAGAGCTTGGTGTTGCAGAGATTGTGCCAATGGCTACGAAAAGAGCAGTTGTGAAGCTTGATGCAAAGAAGGCAGCAAAAAAAGTACAGCGTTGGAATGAGATTGCAAAAAGTGCAGCGAAACAGTCGAAAAGAGGAATGATTCCAGAAGTAAAGTCAGTAATGTCGTTTAAGGAAGCGGTAGAGTATGGAAAAAGTATGGATATGTTACTGATTCCTTATGAGGATGCAGAAGGAATCGTACATTCAAGACAAGTAGTAGAATCCGTAAAGGGTAAAAAGAGTTTGGGAATATATATTGGACCGGAAGGTGGATTTCCAGAGGAGGAGGTTTCTCTTGCTATGGAAGCCGGTGCAGAACCGATTACACTTGGCCATCGGATTTTGCGTACTGAAACTGCCGGAATGGCATTACTTTCTGTACTAATGTTTATGTTAGAAGAAGAATAAACAGACAAAGTATGAAGGCTTACGAAAAGTGGAATCATGAATAGTATTGCGGTATAAAATAATAAAAAAGAGTGAGTAATATTAAGGACAATTAATGATGTGATTTTAGCAGGAGGAATATATGGCAGGTTCAACATTTGGGACATTGTTCCGTATGACAACATGGGGAGAGACACATGGAAAGGGAGTTGGTGTTGTGGTGGATGGCTGTCCGGCAGGTCTTTCTCTTTGCGAAGAAGATGTACAGAAATATCTAAATAGAAGAAAGCCTGGGCAGTCAAAGTATACAACAAAGCGAAAAGAAGATGATCAGGTAGAGATTTTATCAGGTGTTTTTGAAGGAAAGACAACAGGAACACCAATTTCGATGGCAGTGTTCAATAAAGATCAGCATTCAAAAGATTATTCGGCAATTAAAGATGTATATCGTCCGGGACATGCAGATTATACATTTGATAAGAAATATGGTTTTCGTGATTACCGCGGTGGTGGACGTTCTTCAGGAAGAGAGACAACGGCTAGAGTAGCAGCTGGTGCAGTGGCAGCAAAAGCGTTAGAAGAGTTAGGGATCGAAATATTTGCTTATACAAAGGCAATAGGACCAGTTCAGATTGACAGTAGCAGATTTTCAAAAGAAGAAAGAGATAAAAATGCTTTATATATGCCGGATGTACAGGCAGCAGCACAGGCAGAAGCCTATCTTCAGGAGAAGATGAGGGAACTGGATTCTAGTGGCGGTATTGTAGAGTGCGTGATTACAGGAATGCCGGTAGGAATTGGAGAACCAGTATTTGATAAATTAAGTGCAAATCTTGGCAAAGCAATTTTATCTATTGGAGCAGTAAAAGGTTTTGAAATTGGAGATGGATTTGCAGCGGCGCAAAGTGTTGGTTCTGAAAATAATGATGATTTTTATAATCATAATGGAAAGATTGAAAAGAAAACGAATCATGCAGGCGGGATACTTGGTGGAATGAGTGATGGCTCTGTGATTACATTTCGTGCGGCATTTAAACCAACTCCATCGATTGCGCAGCCACAGCAGACCGTAAACCGAGAGGGAGAAGATACGGAGATTGTAATTCATGGACGACATGACCCGATTATTGTTCCAAGAGCGGTAGTAGTGGTGGAAACTATGGCTGCAGTAACTGTACTTGATCTGCTGCTTCAAAATATGGGAAGCAGTCTTGAAGGTGTGAAAAACTTTTATAGAAGTGATAAAAAGTAAGGATAAAGGTTGTACATTTGCTTTGTTTATGATAAAATCAAATTTATGTGTAAAGTTAAGGAGAGTATATGTATAAGTTATTAACGAAAGATGGTATGGCTAAACGGGGAGAGTTTGAGACAGTCCATGGTACGATACAGACTCCTGTTTTTATGAATGTAGGAACAGTAGGAGCAATCAAGGGGGCTGTCAGCACAGATGATCTTCGCACAATTGGAACGCAGGTAGAATTATCAAATACGTATCATTTGCATGTAAGAACAGGGGACAAGTTGATTAAAGAATTTGGCGGTCTTCATAAATTTATGGGCTGGGATAAACCGATTCTTACCGATTCCGGTGGATTTCAGGTGTTTTCATTGTCCGGTCTTCGTAAGATAAAAGAAGAAGGGGTATATTTTCAGTCACATATTGATGGTCATCACATTTTTATGGGTCCAGAAGAAAGTATGCAGATTCAATCAAACCTTGGTTCGACGATTGCCATGGCCTTTGATGAATGTCCATCAAGTCGTGCAGACAGAACTTATATCCAGAATTCTGTAGACAGAACGACGAGATGGTTAGAGCGATGTAAGATAAAGATGAAGGAGTTAAATAGTCTTCCAGACACGGTGAATCCTCATCAGATGCTTTTTGGAATTAATCAGGGTGGTATATTTGCAGATATACGTGTAGAACATGCTAAGAGAATCAGAGAATTAGACTTAGATGGATATGCGATAGGTGGTCTTGCAGTAGGTGAGACACATGAAGAAATGTACCACATTTTAGATGAAGTTGTACCATATCTGCCAGAAGAAAAGCCTACGTATCTTATGGGAGTAGGAACTCCAGCAAATATCATAGAGGCAGTTGACAGAGGGGTTGACTTTTTTGATTGTGTATATCCTTCTCGAAATGGAAGGCATGGTCATGTATACACACATCATGGAAAATTAAACCTTTTTAATAAGAAGTTTGAATTAGATCCTCGGCCAATTGAAGAAGGATGCCAGTGTCCAGCTTGCCGGACATATAGTAGAGCGTATATTAGGCATTTGCTAAAAGCAAAGGAAATGCTTGGAATGCGCCTTTGTGTTCTGCATAATTTATATTTCTATAATCATTTAATGGAAGAAATACGCGGAGCGATTGAGGCACATCGATATAAGGAGTTCAAAAAAACCACATTAGAAGGTTTTTTGACACCGGAAGAAGAATACCGGTAATATATTTATGATATCAGGGTCAAAAGGTCAGAAAGCCGATGCAATCTGGTATCAAGGGGTCAAAATATTTTTTGATTCCAACATCATATTTATAAAAGAATAATGGAGGTAAAGACATGTTATTAGCACAGAGTGCGAGCGCAGGCTCATCTATCACTATGATTGTTGCATATGTAATTCTGTTTGGAGCAATCATTTACTTTATGACAATTCGTCCACAGAAAAAACAGCAGAAGGCAGCAGACGAGATGCATGCAGGAATGCAGGCTGGAGATAGCGTATTAACAACAAGTGGATTCTATGGTGTGATTATTGATATTATGGATGACACCGTTATCGTTGAGTTTGGTAATAACCGTAACTGCAGAATTCCAATGCAGAAAGATGCAATTGCAGCTGTAGAAAAACCAAATCTTACAAAAACAGAAGAAGAATAAAGCAAATAAAAAAAAGGAAGTCATGTTTCGACTTCCTTTTTTTGGCATGTTTTCCAAATAAAAAGCAAAAATACGGTGGCATTTTTTGAATAAAATGATAAAAAAATAACAATATATCAAAAAGAGAGAGCACATCGGGAAAGAAAAATACAAAAAAAGTACAGTATACAACGCTTTTTAAGAAAAATAAAATTTATTCAAAAAAAGCTTGACTCATATATACTGTTATGATATTATAATATCCGTTGCACACGAGAAACCCATTTTTCTTAGGAAAATGAAAAGAATCTTAAAAGAAAGTAAAAAACTTCTTGACAGATTAAAGGTTGTGTGATAGCATATAAAAGTTCACATTTGACAGAGGAAACGGACTTCTTAAAAAAGAAGAAAAAGTTCTTGAAAAAAGTTCTTGACAAGAACTTGAAGATGTGATAACATAATTAAGCGTTTTCGAAAGAAAACACAAAACCTTGATAACTGAATAACAAAACAACCTTGAACGTTAATTCAAATTTCAT
>OBWW01000039.1_pt1 | contig 150827 bp, 131 predicted proteins | sample 1538091 | NCBI WGS metagenome assembly OBWW01 (sample SAMEA2580125, study PRJEB22360) | human gut metagenome | biome: human gut; feature: human-associated habitat; material: faeces | place: Denmark | collected 2008/2010 | reverse complement strand
GGAAGTGCCGTAAGGCATGGAGCTGACTGTTACTAATCGGTCGAGGGCTTGACCTAATTGGTTGTGTTCACAAAAAATGGAATGATAGATGTGTAGTGTATGCGGTTTTGAAGGTATATCGGAAAGGCCATCGGAGAGATCCGGTGGCTTTTTGTAATTATTTTCCGCAAAATACTTGTTTTTCGAAAAAGATTGTGTTATAGTAACGATTGTCAGGAAAAGATTCCTGAGGTATTCCTCGATAGCTCAATGGTAGAGCATTCGGCTGTTAACCGAAGGGTTGTTGGTTCGAGCCCAACTCGGGGAGCTAAGATGAAGAAGCGATACAGAAATGAGAAATCATGACTGTATCGCTTTTTTGATGTCTGTAGCCATTAAGAAACGCCATCTAACATTTTGACGGTTTTCCATAACATTTCTTCCTGTTCATGGAAGAAAGATTTCGTTATAATAAAATCAGACAGATCACGGAACATGTGCAGAGTCAGGAGTCGTGTCAAGGCGGAACTTTTTCCGATAGGCACTTGGCGTCATGCCCTGCTTCTGGCGGAAGGCTTTGGTAAAAACTTCGGCATTCCGGTAACCACAGGAAAAAGCGACCGTTTCGATGGAGAGATCCGTATACGATAAAAGCTCGAGCGCACGCGTGATCCGGCAGGAAGAAAGATAGTCCTGCGGTGAGGTATGGAGATATTTCTGAAACAGGGTATAAAGGTAACTCCGGTTGATGCATACATATCTGGCAATATCCGAGACAAGAATTTCATTGGAATAATTATTTCGGATAAACTCAACAGCTTTTTCCACGTAAAGATTGCCGCTCTCCCGTGCAGAAGGATCGGCAAGCGTGATTTCGCGGGAAAGAATTGAGAAAAACTGGTACAGACAGCCTTCCAGAAGATACTGGTCCGAGGTGTCATAGGTATTGTGCTTCTGCATCTGAAACAGGAGGGACTGCAGTTCACCGGAAAAACTGCACTGGTAGACAGGGTGCTCCTCGGAAAGACCGAGTTCCTGTACATAAGAGGCAGCTTTTTCGCCGTCAAAACCGATCCAGAGATAGGTCCAGGGATCATCCGCATCGGCTTCATAGTAGGTGCGGACATTTGGCATCAGGAAAAAGCCCTGTCCGGCGGTTAAACGGTAAGTGCGGTTTCCGATGGTAAAAGTGCCTTTCCCGGAAATAATATAGTGGATCACGTAATTGGGGCGGACAGCCGGGCCGTAGCTGTGGAACGGCTGGCAGGCTTCGTAGCCGCAGAAGCAGAGATAAAGATCCGAAAATTTATGCTTTGGGACAGGAAGTGTCCAGGAAGTTTCCATAAGTATACCTCACAAAATGAATCATCAGAAAAGCTGGAATGTCACAAAGGATGAGATTCCGAAATATCAGTAAAATTATATCGTGTTTTGCAGGATACTGCAAGATGCCGCAGGAGGAGGAAATCATGGCAATCAAAGTAAGTGAAAATGGACGGTTATTTACCCTCCAGACAAAAGACAGCAGTTACCAGATGTTCGCAGATGACAAAAATGTGCTTCTGCATCTCTACTATGGAGAAAAAATCGGTGAGGAAAATCTTTCCGGTCTGATTTTCTGTACAGATATGGGATTTGCAGGAAATCCGGAGGAGGCAGGCCCTAACCGGAAATATTCTCTTGATGCACTTCCGCAGGAAATTCCGGGAAGTGGTGTCGGTGATTTCCGTGATGATATGATTGAGATCCGCCACGCGGACGGCAGCTTTGCAGCAGATTTTCGTTTCGATTCGTTCGAAATTCTGGATCATTCCTATGCCATTCCCGGAATGCCGGCGCTGTACGATACAGAGGAAGAAAAAGGTGAGACTCTTGTTATTACAATGACGGAGAAGGCTTCCGATATTGTTCTGAAGCTGTTTTACGGTGTATTTGAAAAGGAAAATGTGATTACGAGAGCGGCAAGACTCGAAAATCACGGAGAAACGGCGATTGAGCTGGAAAAAATGCTGTCTTTCAGCATGGATTTGATGTATGAAAATTATGAGATGATCTATTTCTCGGGTCGTCATGCGATGGAGCGTACGGCGGAGCGGATTCCGGTGCAGCATGCAAAAGTCGAGATCGGAAGCACCCGTGGTACATCGAGCCATCATTACAATCCGGCTGTGATCCTCTGCGAGGAGGGTGCGGGTGAGACACACGGTTCCTGCATCGGCGCATGCCTCGTTTACAGCGGAAACTTTGTTGCGGCAGCACAGAAGGATCAGAAAAATCAGACCCGTTTTCAGATGGGTATTCATCCGACCAATTTCTGCTTCCATCTGGAAAAAGGAGAGGCGTTCGATACCCCGCAGGCAATCTTAAGCTATTCCGGAACCGGTCTTACCAAACTGTCACAGCAGTATCATGAGATCATCCGCGAGCATATCTGCCGCGGCGCATACAAGCATGCCAAACGACCGATTCTGATCAACAACTGGGAAGCAACCTATTTTGATTTCAACGAAGAAAAAATTCTGAAAATTGCAGAGCAGGCGCAAAAGCTTGGCATTGAGATGCTGGTGCTTGACGATGGCTGGTTTGGAAAACGAGAGGATGATAACAGTGGTCTCGGTGACTGGTTCGTCAACGAGAAAAAGATGAACGGCTCCATGGCGCAGCTTGCAGAAAAAATTCACAAGATGGGCATGAAATTCGGTCTCTGGTTTGAGCCGGAGATGATTTCCGAGGACAGTGATCTTTACCGTGCACATCCGGATTGGGCATTTGCAATTCCTGGCCGTGTGCCGAACCACAGCAGAAATCAGCTTGTACTTGATATGACGCGTGAGGATGTGCGTGAGTATCTGCTGGAGCGTCTGACAACCATCGTTCATGATGCAAAGATTGATTATGTCAAATGGGATATGAACCGCAGCGTCTGCGATGTTTACAGCCATGTGGCAGCACAGAGCCGGAACGGAGAGCTGTATCACCGCTATGTGCTCGGTGTTTACGATTTGATGGAAAGATTCCTTGCCGCATGCCCGAATCTGCTGCTCGAGGGCTGCAGCGGAGGAGGCGGAAGATATGATGCCGGTATGATGTATTATTCCCCGCAGATCTGGTGCAGCGATAATACCGATGCGATCAACCGTCTTTCCATCCAGTACGGAAGCTCGTTCTTCTATCCGATCAGCACCGTCGGCTCCCACGTTTCGGTATGCCCGAACCATCAGACCGGCCGTGTGACACCGTTCCGGACAAGAGGCGATGTGGCGCTGGCAGGAAGCTTTGGATATGAGATGGATCTGAATAAGATTTCAGAGGAAGAAAAAGAGATGGTAAAAGAGCAGGTTGCTGCGATGCATGAATATTACGAGCTCACACACGAAGGCCTGTATTACCGTCTGACCGGACTGAAAAAACAGGATTTCATGGCATGGGAGTTCGTGGCAAAGGATCAGAGCCGCGCACTGCTTACGATCGTAAAGACTGACGCAGAAGGAAATATGCTTCCGGTTCACACGAAAGTGTGCAGCCTTGCAGAGGATAAGCTGTACCGCTGCAGTCTGGACGGTGAAATCCGCTCGGGCCGTACCTGGAACCGTGCGGGGCTGACCCTGCATCAGGTGCTGGGAGAGTATGAGAGTATCCGGGTCGAATTTACAGAAGTAAAATAAAAAAGATAAGAAAAATCTTCAACTGGATTTGAGAGGGAGGGAACCTCAATCTGGTTGGAGATTTTTTTGCATAAAGAAAATCAAAGCAGGAGGGAAGGAACGTACTCTTTACAGTGCAAAAATAGTTGTGATACAATAAGCAAAAGAAGTTTTCTGACAGAAAATAAAGACGGAACTGTCAAGAAAGGAAATTGTACATGAGAAACAGAAAAAACTGTTTAGCTGTTCTTCTGATGACAACTATTGTGGTAATGGGATGTGGAAATCAGCAGGTGGAAAAGGAGAATCCATCGGCTGTCTCCGAAAGAGCATCCAATGTCCAGGATGAGTCAGAAGATGGTGAAAAAGAGTTTCTTTCTACATACCAGAATATTATAATCACACTTCCAGAAGGCTGGAATGTAATGAGAGATGAAAAAATCCAATGCAGTTTCATATCGGAAGATGGGGAAAGTCTTGAGATATCGTATCGGGAAGGAATGGCAAAAGTGATACTTATGGATTTTCCGGAGGACGAAGAGAGCGCTGAAAATTTGCTCTATCCGAATGAAATAACAGGGGAAAACAGCATCAGCGATTTTATGGTGAAAACAGCTAACGAAGGAAAAGATAACGAGAGTTCCTTTTATCGTTTCCAGGTAAAAAATTCCCTGCAGATTCCGATTGCATTTTTCTGCGGGGTGAAAACGGAGAATGAAGGGTATCAGATCATATGGAAAAAAGGAAGCGGCAGCAACGATACACAGCAAATCGTGCCGGAAATACTGGAGTCTCTGCAGTTCCCGGACAATGAGCTGCTGACAGAAACATTTCAGACAGCCTGCAAGGAGCAGAAAAGAGCGCTGGAAGTAGAAAATAATTCGGATGGCGTGAAAAAGCAGAAGGGTAAGAAAACCGTCACCTGTATCTCACCGGTCAATGTACGTACAGAACCCAACGTCAGCACAAGCCAGGTTATCGGAGCTCTGACGACAGGGGAAGAAGTGGAAATGCTCGGAAAAGAGAACGGATGGTACAAGATTTCGTATGAGGGAAAAACGGCGTATGTGTATGAAGACTATGTGAAAGAAAAAGAAAATTAAAAAAATGATATTTTCAAAAAAGCTGCCGAAGCAAACAGAACCGGCAGCTTTTTTGAAATAATTTTGAAAAAGAAAAATCCCGGAAACTATCTGTTTCCGGGAAAGAAGAGGCGTCGACCGGATTTGAACCGGTGGATACTGGTGTTGCAGACCATTGCCTTACCACTTGGCTACGACGCCATATGACTCCGACGGGAATCGAACCCGTGTTACCGCCGTGAAAGGGCGATGTCTTAACCGCTTGACCACGGAGCCGAAGTTTTTGTTTTGTCTGCCGTGATTTTTGCTCAGCGACAAGTAGTATATTATCATAAGAAAACGAGTTTGGCAAGTGTTTTTTGAAAAAAAATCAAAAATTTTTGAGATTTGTGTTGCCGTGCATTCAGAAGGAAAAAATTTGCCGGGTCAGGGCATGGCTTTTCGATATTCTTCCGGTGACATACCAAAAGTCCGGCGGAAAATGCTGGCAAAATAGCTGGGGCTTTCAAATCCGGTATGCAGAGCAATTTCCAAGATAGAAAGCGAGCTGCCGGTAAGAAGATCTGCGGCTTGGGTTACGCGGTACTGGTTGATATAGGAAATAGGCGTTGTGTGAAAGTGCGTTTTGAAGAAACGACAAAAATATTGTGGATTCATATTGAGTATAGCAGCAAGATCTGAAAGACGGATTTTAGAATCATAGTTATCCTGAATATAACGTAAGAGTTTTTTACACTGATCAGATCTTTCTTTTTTACGAGTGCAGAGGGGTTCCGGATGAAGAAAAAGCTGGTATTGCGCCAGAAGTGCAAGAATCCGATACATGTCACTTTTGATCAGAAGAAACCAGCCGATGGGTTTGGTATCGTATGCATACAGGATTTCCTGGAAAAGCTCAGATAATGTCAGTACAAATGTTTTCTGTGTCTGAGAGGAGGCTTCAGCAGCAGAAAGCTCTTCCAATGGAAAAGCCGGAAGAAGCAGTTGATGAGAGAGCAGCGGACGAATCCAGTCTGCTTCACAGGAATCCAGATAGGCACATGAGAGAATTTCTGGAAGAAATACAAGGGCATGGTGAACCGAAGGGGTAGTTCCAATGCTGCAGAGCTGATGCAGTTCGTGACTGTTGATGAAAAGAAAAGTACCTTCGGAAATTGTCCGGGTTTCAGTTTTCAGTGTCAGAGTGAGAGTACCTTTTTCAACCCAGATCCATTCTAATTCTTTATGCCAGTGAAAAGGAACAGAGAGCCCGCCATGCGCATAATCCTGATGATAGATATGGAGCGGAACAGGTTCGGTTCCATGCACGGTAAAATCCCGGATTCCGCCAGAAAGAACAGGGGAACAAGATTCAGGAGAAAAGAGCTCTTTTGAACGTTCTTTTTTCATAAAAGTCAAAATCCTTTCATTAAATACGAAAATCAGGTTAGAAAATATAAGATAATATCATTATACTGCTCTTATAGGAAAAAAGAAAGAGAGGACAGAAAATGAAAAGAGAGTGGTGGCATAGCTTAACCGTATATCAGATTTACACCAGAAGCTTCTGTGACAGCAACGGAGACGGCATCGGCGATTTTGGAGGGATTCTGCAGAAGCTGGACTATCTGCAGGAGCTTGGTGTTGGAGCCATCTGGCTTTCGCCTTTTAACGATTCTCCTAATTATGACAATGGATATGATGTCAGTGACTATTATAAAGTAATGGAAGAAGCGGGCACAATGGAAGAGCTGGAAGAACTGATCGCAGCCTGTGAAAAGCGGGAAATTGTGGTCATGATGGATCTTGTTTTAAATCATAGTTCCCATCTGCACCCATGGTTCCTGGAAGCCAGAAAGGATCGAAACAGTAAATACCATGATTTTTACATCTGGAAGGAAGGAACGAAGGAGCAGCCGCCAGAAGGCGGCGGAGCATTCTTTGGAGGAAGCACCTGGGAATGGGTGCCGGAGGTTCAGGAATATTATTATCACAGTTTCAGTGTAATGCAGCCGGATCTGAACTGGAAAAATCCGTCGCTTCGGAAAGAGCTGTACCGGATGATCCAGTTCTGGATGGATAAAGGGATCCGTGGTTTCCGGCTGGATGCAATTGACAATATTGTAAAAGATGGACATGGAGGAAATGATACTCATTCGGAGCAGATTCATACATACTTAATGGAAATGAATCAGAATACGTATGGAAAATCAGAACAGATCCTGACAGTGGGGGAAACCGGAGGTGCTACGGTAGAAATGGCACAGCAGTATTCTGATCCGGAAAGCCAGGAGCTCAGTATGATTTTTCAATTTGAACTGATGGGAATCGACGGCATCCGAAGTGGAAACTGGGATCCGAAACCGTATACGCTGCCGCAACTGAAGCAGATCTTTGAAAAATGGCAGACGGGACTGGAAGAAAAAGGATGGAACAGTCTGTTCTGGGGAAACCATGATTTTCCGCGTGTCGTATCGCGCTTTGGAAATGACAGGGAACCGTATCGGGAAAAATCAGCAAAAATGTTGGCTGTCCTTCTCCATGGGATGAAAGGAACTCCTTATATTTACCAGGGGGAAGAAATCGGTATGACAAATGTGTCAGGGCTTCGGATCGAGGACTATCAGGATATCGAGTCTGTAAATTTTGCCGAAGACCGTAAAAAAGAAGGCTGGGAGGAAGAAAAAATTCGTACCTATCTTGCACGGAACAGCCGGGACCATGCGCGGACGCCAATGCAGTGGAATGCGGAAAAACACGCCGGATTTACAGCGGGAACACCGTGGATGGCGGAAAATCAGAATTACGAGGAGATCAATGTGGAAAACAGCAGAAAAAATCCGGATTCCCTCTTCTATTTCTATCAAAAACTAATTGCGCTGCGTAGGAAAAATGACACTCTTGTTTATGGGGATTTCCGTCTGATTGAGGAAGAAAATCCGGATATTTTTGCTTATGAGAGAAATCTGGGAGAGAAAAAGCTGATTGTGCTCTGTAATTTCCGGGATACCGCGGCAGAGATGAAAGCCCGATATGATTTGACAAAAGGAACGGTTCTGATTCATAATGATACAGAAAGTCTCACAAAAGAAGTGTGGAAGTTACAGCCGTATGAGGCGTATATGATTGAACTTCTGCAGTAAAAAGACAGAAATGAAAAGCAGCAGGAGAAGAAAACTGCAGGAGCAACTGGAAACAGGAGGGAGAAAATGTATCGCGTTCTTCTTGTAGAAGATGAAGAAATTGAACTGGAGACATTGCGGGATTATATTGACTGGAAAAAGAACGGGATTTCCAGAGTATTTACCGCGCGCAATGGCAGAAGGGCACTGGAGTGCCTGGAAGAAAATATGGCAGATATTGTGATTACGGATATTCAGATGCCAGGAATGAGTGGAATTGAACTGGCAGAGACGATCGTACGCCGGGGGTATCCATGCAAAATTGTTTTTCTGACAGGATATGATGATTTTTCCTATATCCATTCCGCTTTTCAGGTGAATGCCGTGGATTACCTTTTAAAGCCATTTACGATTGAAGAAGTAGAAGCATGTCTGAAAAAAGTGAGAAGTGAACTGGAGAAAAGTGAGATAGCAGACTGGTCGCGGAAAACGGCGGCGAAGCAGTTGCTGGAAATGGCTTTGCGGGAAAAACAGGAAACAGAGCTTTTACGGAAAAATTTCCGTGGTGTATTTGGAGAAGAACTGGAAGAGTGCAGGTTTGGAATCATAGCGGTTTATGGAAAAACGGAAGAAAACATCTGTAGCCAAATTCAGGAAAAATACAAGGGCATCCGTTACATCAGCAAAACGGAACGGATCAGCATTCTGCTGCTGGCGGGGTATCTGTCGGTGAAAGATACGGCATTTCAGATCTGGAATGATTTGAAAGAAGACGCACCGAGAGCCGTTGGATGGTGCAGTGGAGCATGGACAGCTGACTGCCTGTACGAAAAGGCGGAAAAACTTCGGAACTGTTGTGTTCTGGCATTTCATATGGATCCACCGGAACTTTTCTGTGCAGATGAAAAAGAAACGGAAGAGGAAAAAGCATATCATTTCCGGGAACAGAAGGAGCGGAGAGAAGAAATCTGTCGTCTGGTCAGCAGCGGGAAAAAGCAGGAAACGCTGCAGACCATGAAAGATTATTTTCAACAGCTAAAGGGGCTTGCGCCGAAAACATTTGCGGGAGAAGTTTACAATCTCTATATGTATCTATGGAACCGTCTTGTTTTGAGCGATGAACTGCTGGAAAACTGGATGGAAGCAGAAAAAATTTTGAGAGAAAATGAAATTTTTGAAGCAAACAACAATTATCAGATGCGGGAAAAGATGAAGCAGTATCTGGAACGGATGTTGGCATTTTTTGAAGAACAGAATCAAAATCCAAATTACTATGCCGTTTATCAGGTAAAAACATATCTTCAGGAGCACTGCTCGGAAAGCGCAGATATCGAGAAGCTGGCCGCGGAGGTCGGTTTGTCTCCGAATTATCTGAGGAGCCTGTTTAAAGAGGCAACAGGAAAAACGATTTTGGAATACAATACGGAAATGCGTCTGCAGAGGGCGGCGGAACTGTTAAAGAATAAGAAAAATAAAGTACGGGAAGTGAGTCTGGCGGTTGGATATGAAAATGTTTCTTACTTTGGCGTTGTTTTTCAGAAAAGATTTGGAGTGACACCAAATGAATATCGTAAAATGGTATAAAAATCGGAGTTTTCAGTTTAAACTGGTGATCGGCTATCTGGTACTGGCACTGATTCCAATGCTGTGTGTTACCTGGTACAGTTATGGAAAAACAAGGAACGTGCTTCTTACTGAAGCATATCAGAGTGCAGAACAGGAAGCAGAACGAATTGAAAAAAATTTTTCTACGATGGTCGAGCCTTACGAAACAATTCTGGAGGTGCTGTATGTGGATCAGATGCTGAGCGGATATTTGTTTCAGGATTACAGCAACGATTCTTATGAAGATATGTTTTACTATATTGATAAGAAGCTCAGCGAAATCTGTCTGATGAATGCAGGAATTTACAAAATCTGTTTTTACAGCAACAATGAAACGCTTCCGCAGGATAATTATTATTTTTATTCCATGCAGGATCTAGATCGGAGGGAACGTGTGCTGACATTTGATGCGATAGGGGAAACGGTATTCTGTGGGACATCTGGAGACGGAAAAGCATTTCATATGAATCGTCTGATGAATTTTTATCCACAGGGCGGGATGAAGAGCGTACTGTCGTTACAGATTGAAAATCAGCAGATACAGCCCCTCCTCGAAACAATAAATTCCACCGATGAAATTTATCTGGTGGATCAAAAAGGATATATTCTGGCTGCTTCCGAACCGGAAATGGCAGGCCTTCCGATCCGGACCAGAATGCCGGAAGAGGATCTGGAGCAGAAAGCGCAGATTGAGTTTGAGCGTGACGGTATTTCAAAAATCGGAAATATCCAGAGCGGAGTTTTCGGAACAAAAATTCTTGTGATTTCGGATAAGGAGACGGTTTTAAAAGACGCAAAAGCTGTTTCAAGAAGGATGATGTTCCTGATCCTCTGCAGCGCGGCTATGGTATTTCTCTGCATTATCTGTTACACAAGATGGCTTTCCACGCGGGTGCAGAAAGTGGTGTATGCAGCAAAACGGATGGGACAGGGAGAATTTGATTACCGTCTGGAAAATATGGGAGAAGATGAGATCGGACAGATCGGGCTGGCGTTTAATCAGCTCAGTGATCAGATTCAGGAGCTAATTCGGGAAAATTACGAAAAGAAAATCCGGATTCAGACGAGCGAACTGAATTTGCTGCAGGAACAGATCAATCCGCACTTTCTTTACAATGCACTTGCGGTTATTTCAGCACTGGCGATGCGGGAAGGTGGAAAACAGACGATGCAGGCGGTCAAAAATTTGTCCAGCTTCTACCGGATTTCCCTGAATAAGGGAAAACAGGTGCTTTCCATCCAGGAAGAAGTGGAACTGCTGCAGAGCTATCTGAAAATCCAGCAGATGCGTTTTCGGGACAGCGTACAGGTGGAGTATGAGATTGCAAGAGAAGTACTGACATATCGAACCATTAAACTTCTTCTGCAGCCGCTGGTTGAAAATGCCATTCACCATGCGAGAAAAGAGGAAGAAGTTCTCCACATTGCGGTCAGAATTCAAAAAGAAGAAAGGGATGTGGTATTCCAGGTGACAGATGATGGATGTGGAATCGAGGCGGAAAAACTGATTAAACTGCGAAGTTCTCTGCGGCGCTCAGAGGAAGGATATGGACTGAGAAATGTTGCAAACAGGGTTCGTCTGGCTTATGGAGAGAATTATGGTGTCCGAATAGAAAGCCAGGAAGGATATGGAACGACAGTTTCTGTCAGAATTCCAGTAAACGAATAAAAAATCAACAAAGCAGAAATAACTTCGTATTGTTTGCATAGAAAAGGAAACAGAAACCGGCTGATAAAGGTGATTTTGCCCGTCAGCCGGTTTCTGTTTCGTTAGATATTGACAGAAATCGTAAGAAAACAACAGAATAAAAAAGAGAATTATAAAACTCCGTTAAATCGAGATAGAAATCATAAAAAAGTGAGATTGTTGCAGGACAGACTATCCATTAGAATGGAAACATAGACAGCAAGAGTGTACAAGATGAACAAAAAGAAGAAAGAAGGAGAAGGCATGAAAAAAGAAAACGTGCATGCAAAGCACAAAAAAAGCCTCGCGGAACGGTTCTGGAAACAGAAATATCTGTTTTTACTGCTGCTTCCATCGTTGGTATGGGTCATTCTGATCTGCTATGCACCAATGACAGGACTGTATATGTCCTTCATCAACTACACGCCGCAGGGTAGCGGCTATTTTGCGGATATGGCGAATTCGCAGTTTGTCGGTCTTGACTGGTTCAAGTATTTCTTTTCCACAGATTTCACAAAAATCATGAGAAACACACTGGCAACCAGCTTACTGACACTGTTATTCTCATTCCCGCTGCCAATCATTCTGGCGCTTTGCCTGAATGAAGTTCGAAACCAGAAGGCAAAGAAATTTGTACAGACCGCATCTTATATTCCCTATTTTATTTCCTGGGTTATTGCGGCAAACATTTTCCTTACATTCCTTTCTTCAGACGGCGTCATCAACAATCTGTTAAAATTCTTCGGATTAACCGATGAGTCGATTCTGTTTTTCCAGAAAGGACCATATTTCTGGTGGATCATCGCGATCGCAAATGCGTGGAAGGTACTTGGATACAATGCGATTATCTATATGGCGGCAATCTCCGGCATCAGCCAGGATATGTATGAAGCAGCGGATGTGGATGGTGCGACGAGAATGCAGAAGATTCTGCATATCACACTTCCGGCATTAAAGCCGACCATTATGATTCTTCTGATTCTGGCAATCGGAGGTGTTCTGAATACAGGATATGAGCAGCAGCTGTTGATGTCTAATGATGCTATTTTAAATTATTCTGATGTACTTGATACGTATGCATACCGCTATGGTCTGAAAAACGGAATGTATTCTTACGGTACTGCAGTAGGATTCTTTAAATCCGCAGTCTCCTTCATTCTGGTCATCAGTGCAAATGCACTTTCGAAGAAATTCAGTGATGATAATACGGCACTGTTTTAGGAGGAAGGAAAATGAGAGAAAAAGCAATTAAAATCAAAAGAAAACGTTGTGCCAGTGACTGGTTTCTTGATATTTTCAAAGTGGTTTTTCTGGTGTTAATTACTGTGATCTGTGTGTATCCGTTCTGGAACATTTTTGTGGTATCCATTAACGATGCAACCGATGCACTGCGCGGCGGGCTCTACTTTCTGCCGAGAAAACTGAGTCTGGCAAGTTATAAAGATATTCTGGGACGTGCCACATTTTTGCATGGCATTCTGATCACTGTACTTCGTACTGCAATTGGTACACCGCTGGCGGTCCTTGTCACGACAGCACTTGCCTATGTGCTTTCCAGAAAAGAGCTGCTGTTCCGGAAACAGCTGAACCTGTTCTTTATCTTCACCATGTATTTTGGCGGCGGAATGGTTCCGTATTATATGGTATTAAAGAGCCTTGGAATGCTGAATAATTTCATTGTATTTATTTTCCCGAACCTGGTAAGTGTTTATAATATGATTCTGGTAAAGAATTATATAGAGGGAATGCCGGCAGAGATTTTTGAATCGGCGAAAATTGACGGAGCAAATGATCTGACAGTTTTCTTTAAAATGGTAATTCCATTGTCCAAGCCGATTATTATGACCATTGCACTGTTTGTTGCAATTACACATTGGAATTCTTGGTTCGATGCATATTTGTTTACGAATGCACAGTCTTTAAAAACAATGCAGTCCATTTTGGTTGAAATTCTGAATCAGTATCAGACTTCATCAGCGAACCAGGCGGCAAATCAGGCGTCACAGACCATTACACCGGACAGCATTCGAATGGCTGCTACGATGATTGCGACCATTCCGATTATCATGGTTTATCCGTTTATTCAGAAATATTTTGTTAAAGGAATCATGCTCGGATCTGTAAAGAGCTGATGATAGAAGGAGGAAAAGAAAATGAAGTTCAAAAAAAGTATCGCAATGGCGATGAGTGTCCTGATGGCAGCGGGAATGCTTGCAGGATGCGGATCAAATGGCAGTACATCATCAAGTACTGCATCCGGCAGTGCATCATCTGCATCGGGCGAGGTATCAACAGACGGAGTTACGATTTCTATCTTTGACAAAAACTCCGGAAGCAATACCTTTGATGATCCAGTTGCAAAAGCAATTGAGGAAAAAACAGGTGTCAAAATTCAGGTAGAAAATCCAACCGGAGATCCGCTGGAAAAATTGAACCTGATGCTGACCGGTCAGAATTACCCGGATATCGTCCTGATGGATCGTGGAAATGATATTGTAAACCGTTACATTGAGGCAGGCGCACTGCTTCCGTTGAATGATCTGATCGATGAGTACGGCCCGGATGTAAAAGAGATGTACGGGGAAACCTTAAACAAGAGTCGTTATACCGATGGAAAGAATTACTATCTGAATAACTGGTACGGAGAAGATCCGGATCCGGTAGCCGGTGTTCTGATGCGCTATGATTATCTGTGCGAAATCGTTGGAAAAGACCGCGCAGACAGCGATGAGCCATTTACACAGGAAGAGTATATTGACATTTGTAAGAAATTCAAAGAACTTCATCCGACCATTGACGGAAAAGAGAGTATTGCCATTACCTTTGATGCAGAATCCAAAAACTACGATGGAACATTAAAAGGAATGTATGGTCTGAAAACATATTATCAGGATGGGGACAATCTGGAACATGTTGCCAAAGCACCAAACTTCAAAGAGATGATGTCCTTTGCCAATGAACTGTATACCGAAGGCCTTCTGGACAAAGAGTGGGTTGTCAACAAGAAAAATCAGTGGACGCAGAAACTGTCTGCAGGCAACGTATTCAGTACCTTTGCTTCCTACTGGGATACCGATGCAGCAAATACAGCACTTGCTTCTTCTGTAGGAGAAGATGCAAAATTCTATTCCTATAAAATCCTTGGAAACGGAATCAGTGCAGATGAAACTACTTACTCCGGAAGAAGTACACTTGGCTGGGATGCAATCGCGATCACCAAGAATTGTAAAAATCCGGAAGCAGCCATGAAGATGATCAACTACCTTGCAAGCGAAGAAGGACAGTATCTTCTGATGTGGGGTATTGAGGGAACCAACTGGAATATGGAAGATGGAAAACACGTTCCGAACGATGATCTGATTGAAGGATTCCAGACGGATTTTGACAAAACAAAACTGGATACCGGCGTCCGCAAATGGACCTGGTTTGTAAAGAACGGAAATGGTACAGACGGAACTCCATACGATGTATCACAGTATAAAGTAAAAGAGACCCGGCAGGTGGCTATGAATCACTTTGGTGAGAACGACAGATGGGATACCGCAGAATTTGCAGGCCTTACCCCGGCAGGAAGCACTCCGGATGGCTTGAAATGGCAGAAAATCCAGGATATCTACGATCAGGAATATCCGAAGATTGTGAATGCAGACAGCCACGATGCGGCAATGGAAGAGTACGACAAGATGATTTCCGAAATGAATGACGCAGGACTGGAAGATGTAGAAAAAGTTATCACACAGAATTATCAGGAGCGTATGAAACTCTGGAATGAGTAAGCTAAAGTAAAATAAAAAAATCACACACGGAAAAGAACCGGCAGAAATCGAAATACAGATTTCTATGTCGGTTCTTTTTTATCAGAAGAAGCATTGCGATTTTCAAGGAATCTGGATATAATGAGGAAAACTGGAAAAACAGGGAAATCCAACCGCATGAGACAGGAGGCATCGTACATGGCAGCGAAAGAACAGTTAACCGCAATGGAAATGATCTGGGGATTTATGAGTGGGACGACAGGACATATGGGAAAGACGGACTTTGCGCCGCAGAAGGAAGCGTTCGGGGATTTTGCATCTCCGGAAACGTATTTTCCGCGCGTGGTGCCGGAGAGCGAAGGCATCTCATCGGAAAAGCTGACGCAGATGCTTCGTGAGCTCGCCGCTGCGCGCCATACGGACATGCATCATCTGCTGGTCCTGCGGAATGGACATGTCATCTGCGAATGCAATTTCGCCCCATACCGCAGCGGCATCTGGCATGCGACGTATTCTATGTGTAAGAGCATCACCGGCATGGCGGCTGGTTTTCTGATCAGTGAAGGAAAACTTTCCCTGGACGAGAACGTCTATGATATTTTTGAAAAACGAAACGGTCTGCTGCAGAAGATCCTGCGCCCGAATCTGACCGTGGAGCATCTTCTGACGATGAAGAGCGGCGTACAGTTCAACGAGATGGGCGTTGTTTCCGGCAACGACTGGGTGGACAGCTTCTTAAATGCGCCGGTCAAGGGAACGCCGGGCGAAGCGTTTGAGTACAACAGTATGAACACGTATCTGCTGTCTGCAATCATACAGGAGCGCACCGGCATGAAGATGGTGGATTACCTGCGGCCGCGCCTGTTCGAGCCGCTCGGTATCAAAAAAATCTTCTGGGAGAGCTGCCCGGCAGGGATTACGAAAGGCGGCTGGGGCCTCTTCCTGTGCCCGGAGGACGCGGCCAAGCTCGGGGTGATGTACGTGAACGGCGGAAAATTCGAAGGAAAACAGATCGTCCCGGCGGAATGGGTCGCAGCGTCCACCTCCGTTCATGCGACACCGCCGGAAAAGATGGGAAAATATGGCTATGGTTACCAGGTCTGGATGGAGGAGCGGCCGGGCAGCTTTGCGTTCAATGGCATGCTGGGGCAGAACGTGCTCGGTTATCCGGATACCGGCGTGGTGATTGTGACGAATGCGGGCAGCAACGAGCTGTTCCAGACGTGTGAGATGCTCGACATTGTGCGGAAGTATTTCGGCGCGGAATTTGGTGCAGAGCTGAAATCCGGCGAGGCGGAAAGCCCGATGGCATATCAGAAGCTGGTGCAGACCTGCCGTGATCTGGAGGGCGCGAAAGAGACACCGGGAAGAATCCTGCGCGGCGGCTGGAAGCGGAGAACACCGGGGCCGCGGAACAGCGGAACACCGCGTCAGATCGACATGGCGCAGCTTCTGCACGGAAAAGAATATAAAATGGAGGACACGCATGTCGGCATGTTTCCGCTGACGCTGCAGGTCTTCCACAACAACTTTTCCGACGGCATCCGCCGCATCGGTTTCTTCTATGAAAAAGGCCGTTTCTTTGTCGAGCTGACCGAGGGAGAAAAAACACAGCGCATTGAGATCGGTCTTACGGGGTCCAAAGTTGTAGAATGGGTGGAAAACGAGGAATCGTATCTGCTCGGAACGACGGGACAGTTTGCGGAGAATGAAGACGGCGAACTGGTGCTGAAGCTTGAGTTTGCATTTCTGGAAGAGGCCGCAAGACGGAGGGTCAAAATCATTTTCCAGCGTGATTTCGAGCGGATCAGACTGGAGTGGAATGAGACGCCGGGCAAGGATCTGATTATCGAGGGCCTTGAATCCCTCGTGACGGATGTGGCGATCGCACCGCTTCTGCCGTCGCGGTTCCGCGAGCGGAGCCTTGACATGATCCATCTGCTGATGGCACAGACCATTGAGCCAATGGTAGAGGCACATCGTGTGCGGCCGGGGGAAGAAACGGGGACAGAAGAAGCGGCAGCGGAAGCTGAATCGGCCGCGGCAGTGGAAAATGCGGAAAACGCAGAAGAAACGGTGTAAAAACAGAAAAAATCAGAAGAGAAATGTGGATAAAAAAGGGAATGGAGCTGCCGGATGCGCAGTTCCATTCCCTTTTAAAAATACAGATTACAGATTCAAAGCCATATCGCCGGATTTGATCAGGTTTGCCTTGCGGAATACCTCTGAGAAGAACAAGGTGATCACAGCCGGAAGCACGAAGTGGAGCAGAATAATTTTGATGATGACGAGCTTCGGATCATCGTAAGCGATCATCGTCTGATACGTTGTGATCTGTCCGACAAGACCTGCGGAACCCATGCCGCTTCCCGTTGCATTATTCTGCATATTGGCAATTATGGTGGAAACCGGGCCTAAAATCGCACTCGAGAAGATGACGGGCAGCCAGATCAGTGGATGACGCATGATGTTCGGCACCTGAAGCATCGAGGTTCCAAGACCCTGTGCGACAAGGCCGCCGAATTTGTTTTCCCGATAACTTGCAACCGCGAATCCGACCATGTTGCAGCAGCAGCCGATCGTTGCGGCACCGGCGGCAAGACCGGAAAGATTCAGAATGATGCCGAGTGCAGCGGAGCTGATCGGCAGTGTCAGAACCATACCCATGACGACCGAAACAACGATGCCCATGATGAACGGCCGCTGTTCCGTTGCCCAGTTGATGATGCTTCCAAGGCCTGTCATCATCTGGGAGATCGGCGGTCCGACGAGCAGTCCGACAACGGAACCGGCTCCGATGGTGATGACCGGTGTCACGATGATATCAACCTTGGTCTTGCCGGAAACCAGATGGCCGCAGGTGATGCCTGCGAAAGCTGCGATGAAAGCGCCGAGCGGTTCGCCAGGTCCTGCCAGAACGGCATTTCCGTCCACAAAGAATGTGCCGCCGGTGATCTTGCCGGCATAACCGCCGACCATGGCGGCGACGGCTGCAGAAACCGTGACAAGCGGGCTTTCCCCATATTTCACTGCCACGCCGACACCGATACCGGCACTTGTCAGGGCTGCGGCAGCTTTTCCAAGCAGATAGATCACATTTCCGGTCGAACCGCCGATCAGAAGACCGATCTGCTGAATCATCGTACCGATAATCAGGGTTGCAAAAAGACCCTGCGTCATGCCGCCGAAGCCATCAATGAAGATGTGCGAGGCGACTTTTTTGATTGTTCGCATATGGAATTCCTCCTCATGTATGTGGTGTGTTACTGTATTCACAAGTGACTTGTCAGTCGACTTTTAGTCTATCATAAGATGGGGGCGGGTGCAATCCTTTTCCGGGGGCATAAGTTGACAAAAGAAAGGGGCACGCTTATAATTGAGACAAATTCAGAGCGCTTCCAGAAAACAGCGCAGACAGTAAAAAAGTGATAAAGGAGACGCATGGGAAAACAGAAAAAGAAACAGAAAAAACGCGGCAATCCGCTTTGGACTCTGGTATTTTTAGCGGCACTTGCTGTTTTCTGCTTTTCCGGGTACAAGCTGATCGGCATTTACCTGGATTACAAGACCGGCACGGATGAATACCGGGATCTGCAGCAGTATACGACGGAAATTACAAAAACACCGGAGACACCGGCACCAAAGAAAACAGAGGAGCCGCAGGCGGAATCCAAACCGGCGGAGCCTTTCGAACCGGAGCCGGAACCACTGTCGTATCCGACAGAACCGCCGCTTGCCGTCGATTTTGAATCCCTAAAAGCGATTAACCCGGATGTGAAGGGATGGCTTTATATCGAAGCTCTTGACATCAGTTACCCGGTCGTACAGGGGCCGGACAACGATGCGTATCTTCATACGACGTATGAGGGAACGAGCAACTTTGCGGGTTCCATTTTCCTCGATTACCAGAATCAGGGTGATTTCAGTGATGGAAACACAATCGTTTACGGTCATAATATGAAGAATCTCTCCATGTTCGGAAAATTGAAACAGATGAAGGAGCAGGAAAAATATAGGGACAGCGTCTATTTCTGGATGCTGACGCCGGAATCAAACGATGTGTACCAGATTTTTTCTGCCTTTTATACGGAGGCAGACAGTGATGTCTACACGCTGTATTCCGGCGGGGGTGAAGCGTTTGTACAGTATCTGAATACCATGGCGGCGCGGTCAGAGATCCCGGTGGAGCAGCCGGAGATGGATGAAAACAGCCATATTATTGTGCTGTCCACCTGTGCGGCGAGCGATACGACTGGACGGTTCGTCGTTCTGGGCGTGCGGCGGAACCGGTAATGATTGGTCAGGAGGAGGAATGACAGATGGAAGAGGAAAGAAAAATCGAAGAACTGCAGAGATTGATTGATACGCATGAAAATATCGTATTCTTCGGCGGCGCGGGCGTGTCCACGGAGAGCGGGATTCCGGATTTCCGGAGCGTGGATGGCCTTTATCATCAGAAGTATGACGTTCCGCCGGAGACAATTTTAAGCCACAGCTATTTCCTGCGGTACCCGGAAAAGTTTTATGCTTTTTACCGCGACAAAATGCTTCCGGTCGGCGCGAAACCGAACGCGGCGCATAAGAAACTTGCAGAGCTCGAAGCGGCGGGAAAACTGAAAGCGGTTGTGACACAGAATATCGACGGGCTCCATCAGGCGGCCGGAAGCAGGGTCGTGTATGAGCTGCACGGAAGCACACACCGCAATTACTGCATGAAATGTGGGGCAGCCTGCGATACAGAGCTGGTGAGAAAGAGCAGCGGCGTTCCAAGATGTGAAAAATGCGGCGGCATGATCAAGCCGGATGTCGTTCTCTACGAGGAGAGCCTGAACGAGAAAGTGCTCGACGGAGCGATCCGCTCGATTGCGGCGGCAGATCTTCTGATCGTCGGCGGAACGTCGCTTGCTGTGTATCCGGCAGCAGGTCTTCTCCAGTATTTTCGGGGCGATGCACTGGTCCTGATTAATAAAGGTGCAACACCGATGGACAACAACGCAGATCTTCTGATCCAGCAGCCGATCGGACAGGTGCTCGGCAGTATCCGGGTGTGAAAATTCAGAGCTGTGAAAAATGGAGGTGCGGCTCTGATGATACAGAGAGAACCTTGAGAAAAAATCTCGGAAAGTGTCAGGAAATATAAAAATAAGGCGGAAAAAACATGGCAGAACATTACGAAGTAGGCGATATTGTAAAACTGAAAAAGCCGCATCCGTGCGGCAGCAGCGAGTGGGAAATCCTGCGTGTCGGCGCAGATTTCCGTCTCAAATGCACCGGCTGCGGCCACCAGATCATGGTAGCACGCAAGCTGGTCGAGAAAAACACCCGCGGATTACGAAAAAAAGATGCGTAATATCGTGAAAAAAACAAGAAAACACGCGAAAAAGGGCTTGCTATAAGCCCTTTTTTATGTTAAAATAACAAATTGTGACGTATAAAAATAATTCCTTGCTCCCCATAATGAAAATGGGGTGCCAAAAAGTCCAAAAGGAGGTAAAGCATGAACAAGTACGAATTAGCACTGGTTGTGAATGCAAAACTTGAAGAAGAGGAACGCGCAGCTGTAGTTGAGAAAGCCAAAGGTTATGTAACCCGTTACGGCGGAACAGTTGGCGAAGTAGAAGAGTGGGGCAAAAAACGCCTTGCATACGAAATTCAGCATATGCGTGAAGCATATTACTACTTTATTCAGTTTGAAGCAGACGCAACAGCTCCGGCAGAGATCGAGAGCCATATGCGTATTATGGATAACGTACTGAGATACTTAGTCGTTAAAAAGGAAGCTTAAGAGGTAAGCGAATGAATAAAGTTATATTGATGGGAAGATTGACCAGAGATCCCGATGTCAGATACTCTGCTGGAGAGAACTCCACAGCGGTAGCCCGTTATACACTGGCTGTTGACCGCAGATTCCGCAGAGACGGCGATTCCGCAACCGCAGACTTTATCGGATGCGTTGCTTTCGGCCGCCAGGCAGAATTTGCAGAGAAATACCTGCGTCAGGGAACGAAGATCGCCATCACCGGCCGCATTCAGACCGGAAGCTACACCAACCGTGAAGGCCAGAAGGTCTACACGACAGACGTAGTTGTAGAAGAGCAGGAGTTTGCAGAGAGCAAAAATGCAGGTGGAAACAACGGAGGATACTCCGCACCGCAGCATAACAATCCGGCTCCGTCCGCGAATACATCTGACCTGGGCAGCGCCGATGGTTTTATGAATATTCCCGATGGCATTGACGAAGAATTGCCATTTAATTGATAGAAAAGGAGAGATTGATCATGGCTTATAATAATAGTGAAAGACCAGCTTCCAGAAGACCGGCCCGCAGAAGAAGAAAAGTTTGTGTTTTCTGTGGTGGAGAAGAGATCAGCTACAAGGATGCAGCTAAACTGAAAAAATATGTATCCGAGCGTGGTAAAATCCTGCCGAGACGTGTAACTGGAACCTGCGCAAAACATCAGAGAGCAGTAACAGTAGCCGTTAAGAGAGCAAGACATATGGCTATTATGCCGTACGTAGATGATTGATTCTGACTTGCGCTAAGCACTGTCCGAACGTTCATTTTGAATCGGTAAATAAATGGAGGTATCTGCCCGAAAAGGGCGGGTACCTTTTTTGTATCCAGAAGTATCTTGTTGCCAAAGTACAGGTCAAAGTGGTATAATCGGAAGGACAGGAGCGAAATACAACACGCAACGTTGGAAAGGTGTTAGGAAATGAAAAGCAAAATGAAGTTGAGCGGCCAATTGCGGAGCTATCTTCGATGGCCGCTGATTTTGTCCATCCTGATGCTTGTGATGAATATCGGCATGTATTTTGTGGATGTGATGGCAGGAATGTGGTTCACGCTGTTTTTTGCAGTCTATGTGATCGCAGCCGCAGTTCTCTATTACAGACAGCGTCCGCAGGTGATCAACGAGCTGATTACCTTTGCGACCGAATACGGCCAGGTTCAGAAGCATCTGATCCAGGAACTGGCGCTGCCCTATGCCGTTATGGATTCGCAGGGAAAACTTCTCTGGGTCAACAAAGAGTTTACAAAAATCACAGGGAAGGATACACAGTATCATAAATGTATCGCCACCATTTTTCCGGAGCTGACGGTCGAGCGGCTGCCGAAAAATGAGGAGGAGACCGACATCAACGTGGCTTACGGCGAAAAGAATTTCCGTGCCCATGTAAAAAGCGTCTGCATCGACGAGCTGATCCAGAATTCGGAGATGATCAACACAGATATCAAAGGCTATTTTATTCAGGCACTGTATCTGTTCGATGAGACGGAGCTCCGCGAGTATATGCGGAAATTCGAGGACGAAACGATGGTCACCGGTCTTCTGTATCTGGACAACTACGACGAGGCGCTGGAGAGCGTCGAGGAGGTCCGCCGTTCCCTTCTGACCGCACTGGTCGAGCGAAAGATCAACAAATATTTCAACGATCTCGATGGACTGGTGAAGCGGTATGAGAACGACAAATACATCGTGGTCATGCGCCGGAGTTCGTTAAATGAACTGAAAGAGAAAAAGTTCGATATCCTCGAGGACGTCAAGACCATCAACATCGGAAACGAGATGGCGGTCACAATCAGTATGGGTATCGGAGCAGATGCTGGATCGTTTGCGAAAAACTCCGAGTATGCGAAAATCGCGATCGACCTGGCTCTTGGCCGGGGCGGCGATCAGGTCGTTTTAAAGGACGGTTCGAAGATTCAGTATTTCGGCGGAAAAACGCAGGCTGTGGAAAAGAATACGAGAGTCAAAGCCCGCGTCAAGGCGCACGCGCTGAAAGAGTTTATGAACACGAAAGAGAAGGTCGTTGTCATGGGACACCGCCTGCCGGATGCCGATTCGTTCGGTGCGGCCATCGGTATCTACCGTGCGGCGAAAACGCTGAATAAAAAAGCGTACATCGTCATCGACAACCCGACCAGCTCGATTATTCCGCTGATGAATACGTTCCGCGACAACCAGGATTATGAGGCGGACATGTTTGTCAATAATCATGAGGCGAAAGAGATCATGGACGACAACACGCTGCTCGTTGTGGTCGATACGAACAAGCCGAGCATCACACAGTGTGAGGATCTGCTGTACATGGCGAAAATGATCGTCGTGCTGGATCATCACCGGCAGGGAAGCGATACGATCCGCAACTCGGTGCTTTCCTATATTGAGCCGTATGCATCATCCGCGAGCGAGATGGTTGCCGAGATTCTCCAGTATTTTACCGAGGGAATCCGCATCCGGAACGTGGAGGCGGACAGCATCTATGCCGGCATCATGATCGATACCGACAACTTTATGCAGAAAACAGGTGTCCGCACGTTCGAGGCGGCAGCGTTCCTGCGCCGCTGCGGTGCGGATGTGACGCGTGTGCGCAAGCTGTTCCGTGAGGATATGAACGATTACAAGGCAAGAGGAGAGACGATCCGCAATGCGGAGCTGTTCCGCGGCCAGTTCGCGATTTCCGAATGCCCGAGCGACTATGTGGACAGCCCGACGGTGGTCGGAGCACAGGCGGCGAACGAGCTGCTGAACATTGTCGGTGTCAAGGCGTCCTTTGTACTGACCGAGTATAAAGGCGTGATCTATATCAGCGCCCGCGCGATCGATGAGGTCAATGTACAGATCATCATGGAGCGGATGGGCGGCGGCGGTCATCTGAATATGGCGGGATGCCAGCTCGAGACCGTCAACATGGAGGAGGCGAGAAACCTTCTGAAATCAACCTTAACAGAAATGCAGGATGGAGGAGAAATCTGATATGAAAGTTATCTTACTGGAAGACGTAAAAGCACTTGGTAAAAAAGGACAGACTGTAAACGTAAGTGACGGATATGCAAGAAACATGCTTCTGCCGAAAAAACTCGGCATCGAGGCAACCGCAAAAAACCTGAATGAGCTGAAACTCCAGAAAGCACACGAGGACAAAGTGGCAGCAGAGCAGCTCGCTGAGGCACAGGCTTTCGCGAAAGAGATTGAGGACAAACAGGTTACCGTAGCAATCAAAGTCGGCGAGGGCGGAAAAGTATTCGGAAGCGTATCGGCAAAAGAGATCGCTGAGGCAGCAAAAGAGCAGCTCGGATACGACATCGACAAAAAGAAAATGCAGCTTCCGAACCCGATCAAGGTTCTTGGAACGACAGAAGTGCCGATCCGCCTGCATACCAAAGTAACTGCAAAGCTGAAAGTTATCGTAAAAGAAGCATAATTCTATGGAAGAAGCACTGATTAAACGAATCCTTCCGCACAGCATCGAGGCGGAGCAGTCGGTCATCGGTTCCATGCTGATGGGGCGCGAAGCCATCATGGCGGCATCGGAAATCCTGACGAGCGACGATTTTTACCAGCACCAGTACGGCGTCATTTTTGATGCCATGGTGGAGCTGTTCAATGAGGGAAAACCGGTCGATCTGGTCACCCTGCAGAACCGCCTGCGTGAAAAGGATGTTCCGCCGGAGATCAGTTCGATGGAGTTTGTCCGCGATCTTTTAAATGCGGTGCCGACTTCGGCGAATGTGCGCCATTATGCGAACATCGTCAGCGAGAAAGCGGTGCTGCGCCGTCTCATTAAGCTGACAGAAGAGATTGAGAATGACTGCTATCTGAACAAAGAGCCGGTGGAAGTCATCATGGAGGAGACGGAAAAGAAGATGTTCCAGTTATTGGGCCAGCGGAATTCCGGAGACTTCATGCCGATCCGCCAGGTTGTCATCAATACGCTGGAGAACATCGAGCGTGCATCGAAGACGAAGGGAAATGTCACGGGTATTCCGACCGGATTCACGGATCTGGACTACAAGACATCGGGTCTGCAGAACTCTGACTTTATCCTGATTGCGGCACGTCCGTCTATGGGTAAAACGGCGTTTGTCCTCAATATTGCGCAGTATATGGCGTTTAAGAAAGACAAAGCCGTTGCGATTTTCAGTCTCGAGATGTCGCGGGAGCAGCTGATGAACCGTCTGCTCTCGATGGAGTCGAAAGTAGATTCCCAGCATCTGAGAACCGGAAACCTGAAAGACGACGAATGGAGCAAGCTGATCGAGAGCGCCGGCATGATCGGTGAATCCCGACTGATGATCGACGATACACCTGGTATCTCGATCGGAGAGATGCGGTCGAAATGCCGCAAATACAAGCTGGAGCACGGTCTTGATATCATCATCATTGACTACCTGCAGCTGATGTCGGGAAGCGGAAAGAGCTCCTCGGAATCGCGTCAGCAGGAGATTTCGGATATCAGCCGTTCCTTAAAAGCACTCGCGAGAGAGCTGAATGTGCCGGTTGTTGCACTGTCCCAGCTTTCCCGGGCTGTTGAGCAGCGTACCGACCACCGTCCGATGCTTTCCGACCTGCGTGAGTCGGGAGCGATCGAGCAGGATGCCGACGTTGTTATGTTTATCTATCGAGATGATTACTATAATAAGGATTCCGAGAATAAGGGAATCGCGGAAATCATCATCGCCAAACAGCGAAACGGCCCGATCGGAACCGTCAATCTGGTCTGGCTGCCGGATTATACGAAATTTGCGAATGCAGAGAGATAAAAGAAAATATTTGTAACTATTCAGAGCCATGCGAAATTGAGGGGAAAAGTGCGACTCATGCTTGCATGAATGAGCACTTTTCCCCTCAATTTCATATGGCGAGAAGCCACATCGAGATGTAGCGTAGCGGAATCGAGATGGGGCTCTGAATAGTATGGTGTCAGAACGTGTCGTGGGATAGTCCTGCGGCACGTTCTTTGTGTATAATTGTATGAAATTGTCGGAATATTACGATGAGATTTTCTTGCGGCAGGGGATAACAGATCCTATAATAAAGGGAAGAAGGGAGTGGCTGCCGTATGGAAAATAGAACGTATCTGGTCACAGAGGCGGAGAAGCTGACCGGGGAGAAAGCGCATGTGCTCCGGTACTGGGAGGACGAGCTCGGCATGGAAATCCACCGCAATTCGCTGGGACACCGCTGCTATACTGCGCAGGACATTCAGATTTTTCTGGGAATCCGGGAACTGAAGAAAAAGGGGCTTCACCTGAAAGCGATCCGCGAGCTGATGCCGAAGCTGGTGCAGGCAACGGCGGAGATCAAAGCGTTTCCGGCAGAGACGGCAAAGGAGAAGCCGGATCCGGCAATACCGGGAAAAGCGGACGAAGTGCCGGAGGTGGTTGTCGATCTTCTGCCCGAGCGGGAAGCAGAACAGCTGGCGGACACTGTGATGCGGCAGGAAGAGGAGGAGCGTCAGACGGAGTTTTACCGCGTGCTCGGCCGTCTGCTCGATCAGATGATACAGAAGCGGCGCCAGGAAGAGCGGAGCCGCCGCGTGGATGAGGCGATCCGCCGCCACCAGCAGAGCCGGAGAGAAGCAGCGGCGACGCTGGAGCAGAAAGGAAAACGGACGAAAGCAAAACGGGGCCATCGGAACAATGGGTAAATCGGACAGAAAAAAAGAACGCCTGCGAGAGGCGTTCTTTTTGGATCCACGCGGAAATCCGACTTATTTTGCAGCCAGATAATCGTTGATCTGGTCTTCCAGAACCTGAGCGTCCAGGCCGTGAACCATAGCTGCTTCTTCCAGGGACTCACCCTGTGCAGAAGGGCAGCCGATGCAGTGCATGCCGGCTCCCATCAGGATTCCGATGATATTTGTATCCATTGCGATTAACTCGCCGATTGTCATGTCTTTCGAGATCTTTGCCATCTTAAAGTTCCTCCTTTAAATGTGTATATACCCGTCGTTCCGATTTTGACGGCTATTTTGATTATAGCGTACCCCCGGGGGGAATGCAAGAACAAATTCATAAGATTATAGAATGTTTATAATTTTGTACTTGTATTTCAGGGGGCAATCGTTTACAATGTGGATAGTACCGAAAGGGCCAAAAAATCTACAAGGAGGATAAGATCATGGCATATGTAATCACAGACGAATGTGTAAGCTGCGGAACCTGCGCTGGAGAATGTCCAGTAGAGGCTATCGCTGAGGGAGATTCCCATTACGAAATCAACCCGGATGTATGCGTTGAGTGCGGAACATGCGCAAGCGTATGTCCAACCGAGGCTATCACAGAAGAGTAATTTGTACGGAACGTACAAAAAAGGAAGTCCTTCGCGGACTTCCTTTTTTTATACATACGTTTCAAAACTTACAGAGAAGCCAGCTCCTGCAGAGCATTCTCTTTTACCATTGCATTTCCATGTTCCAGCAGAAATGCTTCAGCGGCCAGGGAGAAGGATTCCTGTCTGCCGTACTCGGAAAGAATGTTGCAGACCTTGTTGAATTCCTCCGGTTTGCAGCCGGACTGGTGCAGAACGAGCTGATAGTTGGCATCTGCCCTGTTCTTATAGAGGGAATTGCTGCCGGTAAAATACTGGTTCAGCGCTTTTGCGGAGCTGATGACATCGTCGAGGGTTGAGAAGTGGAAGGTGCGTACCAGATCCACATTCTTTTCCTCGGATGCTGCAGGCTCTTTTTCGTTTTCCTTCTGTGCCGCTTTCTTTGCGATTTCCTGTGCCTTGTTCTTCACATCGCAGAGCTTGTGGAACAGGTCGATGATGTCGTCCGCGCCGGAATACTGTACCGGTTCCGGTCCGTCCGTATCGTCGCCGGATGGAGCAAATTTGGCGAAGCGGGTGTCGAGCTCCTGTGGATCCTCGACTCTGGTGATAATGAGGACAATGCTGTCCGGAGCCACCGGAACGGCCTCGACCATGAGCGGGGCATTATCCACATTGAAGCCGAACTGCTGGTTGGCTTCAAGCATCATATCCTGAAACAGGCTGCGGGCCTTTTCCGTGCCGTAAGCCAGTTCGCTGAGCTTTAAATTTCTTTCGGCAAGATCGGCGCTGGTCAGTGTGCAGCGGATCTTGTTATCATTGATTTTTTCTATTTTCATAACTCTCACGTCCTTAATTACTCTTTACTTATATAAATAGGGCTGCTTACAATATAGTATAACACATCACGGAAAGAAGTAAAGAACTTAAGATTTTTTTTACATTTCGCATAATTTTTTCAGAAATGAAGGGACAAACTTTATTTGTAATTCCCCCGGCTTGAAGTATAATAGGAGTTGGGGAAACCTTTGCTTCTGCCCGGAGGGTGCATACTCCGGCCAGAAGCAGGCACAGAAAAAACGGATCGGATAAGAAGGCGTCCCCGTGAAACATGATCATTGAAACTAAAAACAAAAGTATTTCATACGGATCTATGGGGCTTTCTTTTTTGTACGTCACAACTGCAAATAAGCCATGAAACAAACAATCGACAAAACTTTTTAAACAGATTTTTTGAAAAATACCCAATAGCAAAAAGCAACGATACTTTCGTTACTGTTCAATCAGCAGTGAAACACCTGCTGTTTCGCTGCGTAAGAACATGATTCAGGTGTGAGCAGCCCTCCTTTTGCGAAGCAAAACTTTAAATGAGGGCTGCGAATGTTACAGTTCGCTGGGAACCAGTGAACTGTAACGATACTTTCTGACTCGCATGCGGTTCCCTTGCGCATAACGGTTGCTATTGGGTATTTTTTTTGTTATAATGGGCGCAAGTGGGGAGATCTTCAGAGCGAAGAAAAGGGGAAAAGAACACATGAAGGAGCAACAGAAGAAAAAAGCAGCGCCGGTACTGGTCGTACTGATTCTGATCGTGCTAGTCGGTGCAGCAGGCATTGTTTCATTTTTGATAAACCGATATAAACCCGGAACCGAATACATGGCCGGGAACGAATATTTTAACCTGACAGACGAAAACAGCGTTGCGCTGATCCAGAACGGAGAACTTCTGGAAGAGCAGGCCGTCCTTATCGGAGGAGAGCCGTATGCGGCGTACACATATGTAGAATCCCAGCTGAACAGCTGCTTCTACTGGGATGAAGAAACAAAAGGAATCCTGCTTACAACGAGCGGCGGCGTGCAGACACTGCTTCCGGGCGATGCGGCCGTTGCCAAAACACCGGGCGGACAGCCTGCCGTACAGCAGGAGAGCGACGGAACGGTTTACATTTCGCTGGATGTCGTAAAAGAATACACAGATCTCGACTATGCATATTACAGCGATCCCAACCGTGTTGTAATCCGGAATGAATGGGACGGAGTGGAGCAGGCGACGGTACAGTCAGACACCGCGCAGGTGCGCCAGAAAGGCGGCATCAAGAGTCTGATTCTTGCGGATGTACAGAAGGGTGACACCCTGCTGTATCTGGAAAATCTGGACAACTGGTGCAAAGTCATGACGGCGGACGGCTATACCGGCTACATCCAGACAGAGGATATCTCCGAGCCGGAGGCCATCGAAGCGCGGACGGCAAAGAAAGATTCCTATGAAAGAATTACACGGGATCACAAAATCAATCTGGTCTGGCATCAGAGCACATCGACCGAGTCGAACGACGCGATGGCAGAGATGACAGCAGAAATGACCGGCGTGAACGTGATTTCACCGACCTGGTTTTCCGTGACAGACGAAACCGGTACGATTTCCAGCCTTGCGAGCGCCGATTACGTGAAACTGGCGCATGAAGCGGGACGGGAAGTCTGGGGATTGATTGATAACTTTAATGAAGCATTTGACGAAACAACCGATCTTGCCTACGCATCCGTGCGCAGTAGAATCATTGAGCAGCTGCTCGCCGAGGCAGCATCGTGCGGCATGGACGGCATCAACGTGGATTTCGAGAATCTGAAAGAGGCCGGAATCCCGCATTACCTGCAGTTTCTGCGGGAACTGACGAGCGCGGCGCATGCACAGAATCTTGTGGTGTCGGTCGATACGCCGGTACCGCAGGCTTACACGATGTATTATCAGCGCGGCGAGCAGGCAAGATTTGTGGACTATATGATTGTCATGGCCTATGACGAGCATTTCGCGGGAAGCGAGGAGGCAGGCTCTGTTTCATCCCTCCCGTTCGTACAGCAGGCCGTGGAGGAGATGACGCGGGTGATGCCTGCCGATCAGGTGATCTGCGGAATCCCGTTTTATACCCGTGTCTGGACGGAAAAGTTCGGACAGAGCGCCATTACCAGCGAGGTGCTGGGCATGGATGGCGCCAAAAACTATGCCAAAGAGAATCAGATGACAGAAACCTGGGATGCATCCCTTGGCCAGAATGTGGCAACGGTAGAAACTTCCGATGCCAGATACACGATCTGGATGGAGGATGAGCAGTCCATGGAGGAAAAACTGAAAGTGATCCAAAGCGCTGATCTCGCCGGAGTGGCAGAGTGGAAGCTCGGATTCGAGTGCGCAGACGTCTGGAGTCTGATTTCAAAATATATTGAAACAAACAGTTGACGAGGAGTCCGGGAAGGATAAGGGGAATGATAAAAGCCCGGGCACGAAGGAGGAGTATACATGTCAGAAAACAATCACGAAGAATTATTTAAAACAACGCTGATGGGCGGTTTCGATAAGGACGATGTCATGACGAAAGTGCAGAACCTGAAAGATCAGGCGTATGCCGCTCAGAAGAAACTGGAAGCGAAGATCGAGGAAAACGAGCAGGAAATCGAGAAGCTGAACCGCAAGATCCGCGAGCGTGAGGATAAAATCGAGGAGCTCGAAAAAAATATTCATGAGAAATACCAGAGCTATATCGACAATTATGACAGCATCAGCGGCCTTGTGTTTGAGGCACAGGTGAAAGCGAAAAAACTGACACAGGAAACAGAGGAGAGCTGCAGAAAGCTAAAAGAAGAGACCGAGGAAGCCTGCCGCCGGAAAACCGAAGAAACGGACGAGTCCTGCCGCGAGAAAACCGAAGAAACGGATGAGGCGTGCTGCAAAAAGAGAGAGGAGACAAACGAGTCCTGCCGGAAGCAGCGGGAGGAGACCAAGGAATCCTGTGCAAAGCAGCGCCGCGAGACGAAGGAACAGTGCGAATACATGGTAGAGAGTGCACGTCAGAAGGGCGAGGAACTGGCTGCTGTTTATGAAGAAAAACTGCAGGCCGAAGCAGAAGAAATCCAGAGCCATATGGACGCGGAACTGCAGAAAGCCAACACCAGATACCAGAAGATTTACGCCGAGATGGAAACCATGACGAGTGTACTCGAGAAGAACCGCAGAATTTTTGAGGAGACCTTTGCCGGCATCGAAAAAATGCGTGAGGAAATGAAACGTTCTGCATCGGAAGTGGAAACCTTCATGAAAGATCCGGTAAAAAGCATTTTTCCCGGAGAAGCAAAAAAAACAGCCGCAGAGCCAGACCGTGAAGATACTGCAGAAGAAGCAGAGGAAGAAGACGAAATCGTCGAAAATTCCGCAGTCATCGATCTCGAAAATGAGCCGGATTATCTCGATGATGACAACGACGAAGAAGAGGCTGAAATCCCGAATCGCGCGCATGATGAAGAAGATGAGGAAGAGTAACCGGAAGCAATAAGAGTTGTAACCTGCCCCGCTGCTGCATAAAATGACCAAGAAAGGAAATTTGCAGCAGGGGGCTTTTCATTTGGAAAAAGGGAAAAAACTGGAATGGCTGATGGCGGTGATTCTGCTTGCGGCGGCGTATGTTCTGTCCCGCGAGGGCGCACGGCTGGCGGCAGCACAGAAGGCAGCCACAAAAGTAGTGGTGCTGGACAGCGGCCACGGCGGCGACGATCCCGGCAAAATCGGGGCAAACGGTGTCAAAGAAAAGGACATCAACCTTGCGATTGCCCGTCTGCTGAAAAAGAAGCTGGAAAAGCAGGGAATCCTTGTGGTGATGACGCGGGAAGGGGAGGATGATCTCTCCGATCCGGGAGCCGTGAATGCGAAAGTGCAGGATCTGCAGCGGCGCGTGCAGCTGATTCATGAAAAAAAGCCGGACTGTGTGATCAGCATTCACCAGAACAGCTACCCGGACGCGGCGGTCAAAGGGGCGCAGGTGTTTTATTATACGGATTCAAAAGAAGGCGAAAAACTGGCGCTCTGCATGCAGGATGCACTGGTCGCGGGGCTCGATCCGGCGAATCACAGGAAAGCCAAGGGAAACAAAACGTATTACATGTTGAAGAAGACAGACGCAGTGCTGGTGATCTGCGAGTGCGGATTTCTCTCAAATCCGGAGGAGGAAGCGCTCCTGAACACAAAGGAGTACCAGAAAAAGGTGGCGGATGCACTGTGTGACGGCGTTTTAACGTATCTGGGAGAAAAGAAGAATGGCAAAGAGAAGACACAGACGAAGACGGAAGAGACCGCTGCGGGCGCTGCTTCCGCTTATGCTTGCCCTGCTGGCGGCTTATCTGGTATTCGGAGAATTTGATGAGAGCGATCCCGCGCAGACCGGAAGCGGAGCGGACAGCAGCACTGCTTCGCAGACGGCAGACGAAAACAATGGTCTGTCAGAGAATGGCGCAACGCAGTTTCAGGCGGAAAATACAGATGAGGAGGAGCTGGCGAAACGGTATTATTACAGCCAGCTCGATGAAAACCGGCAGATGATTTACCGCGAGCTGGTGCAGGGAATCGCGGAACACCAGGAGACCATCATCACCAAAGGCGGCGATCCCGATGTGACGGCAGAAGTTTACGGATGGGTCTATATGGATTACCCGGAATACTGCTGGATCAACGGAGCATCGCATGTCACGGGATATGGCGAGCCGAAGAACTACTGCGAGGTAGTTCCGGAATACACGATTCCTGCGGAGGAGATCACAGGACGCCAGACCCAGATCAAAGGGGCGGGAATTGATTTCTTAAGTGATATTGACCGTTCGATGGATGACTATGGGAAGATCAAGGCTGTCTTTGAAAAATGTATCCGGCAGATTGATTATGTGAAAGATGCGCCGGAGAATCAGACACTCTACAGCGGACTTGTGAACGGACAGACGGTCTGCGCAGGCTATGCCAGAACGTTCCAGTATCTGATGAACCGCCTGGACATCCCTGTCATTTATGTGACGGGAACGACAGACACCGGCGAGGCGCACGGCTGGAATATCGTAAAGTGCGGAGACAATTATTACAACGTCGATGTAACCTGGGGCGATCCGGTATTCGCAGAGGGTGAGAGCGGCGAGTACAATCTGCCGGACGACCTGATCTACTACGATTTTCTCTGCGTTTCCGATGCGGAATTTTCGGACACGCATCAGGCGGATGCGAATCTGCCGCTCCCGGCGTGCAATGCAGATGACCTCGAGTATTACCGCCAGATCGGCCGGTACATGGATACATTTGATGCGACGCAGATTCTGTGGGAAATGGAGACGGATATTGAAGAGACAAAAGAGTATTCCGAATTTAAATTTGCCACCGATGATCTGATGGCACAGGTCATGGAAGCCCGACCGGAGCTTCTCGATAAGGCTTCCGGCTATCTTTGCAGCTATTACGGACTCGGGTCCGTAAAATATACATACAGCGAGGATACGGCGACAAGAAAGCTGATGGTATTCTGGCAATATAAAGGAGAACCGAGTGAATGACGGCATCATCGGCACCGCATGCGTAGGCATCGCGCATCATGATTTCCGCCTGCGGAGGCCCTATGGTCAGCACGGTCACGGTTCCGCCAAGTTTTTCACGGAGAGAAATTGCAGTTTCGAGTGCAAAAAGATCATATGGATTCGTCCGTGTATCGCCGGACATCCGCTTCATGGCGCCGGTTTCCGGATCGATATCCACTTTCGTGCCGGCCGGCACCTGTTTCATACATACAATTATCTTCATTTCTGTTTCCTCTTGTACTTTTGGACTTTGACGCGTTAAAACACTGTGTTGTTATAGCACGAAAGTATAGGGGTGTCGAGAAAAAATATCAAATTTGCCGATGGAGAGGGAAGAAAGAAACCCGGGATTGGACAAAATGCCAAAGGAAAAGGGACAGGAACCTGCGCCGGCGTTAAGGATATCCCCCGTGGGGGCTTGTGAAAACGGCCGATTTTTGGTAGAGTAAAGGAATATTTGAGCGGTTGGAAAACGGCCGCGCCGGTCTGCGGATGAAAACCGGAAAATGGAAGAAAAAAGAAAGAAGCGGAAGATATGAAACAGGAATTATTACAGGAAATTGCCTCCTACTGGGGAACCCGTGCGGAGGGGTATTCTGAGGTCAATGAAAAAGAACTGGCGGGAAGCCAGAGAGAAGCGTGGCTGCATGTATTAGAGGAGCAATTTCCAGAGAAAAAGAAAGAAGAGATGAAGATTCTCGATATCGGAACCGGCCCGGGATTCTTCCCGATGATTTTGTCGGAGGCAGGTTATACGGTGACGGCTGTTGACTACACGGAGGAGATGCTGGAAAAGGCGAAAGAGAATCTGGGAAAATATACGAAATACGGTCTGGAGCGCGTGACGCTGCAGCGGATGGATGCACAGAATCTGGAGTTTGCGGATGAGACCTTTGATGTTGTCATTTCCAGAAATCTGACCTGGAATCTGGAAAAGCCGGAGCAGGCATACCAAGAGTGGATGCGTGTCCTGAAACCGGGCGGCGTGTTGCTCAATTTTGATGCGAACTGGTACGGTTATCTCTATGACGAGGAGAAAAAAGAAGCGTACGAGGCAGACCGGAAGAAAGTGGAAGAGCAGCAGCTCGACGACCATTATCTGTGCACGGACATTGACCGCATGGAAAACATTGCGCGCCAGGTGCCGCTCTCTGCGATGGAACGGCCGGCGTGGGATACGAAGGTGCTCGAATCCCTCGGCGTCTGTTCCATTCAGACCGATTCCGAAATCTGGAAGCGCGTCTGGAGCGAGGAAGAGAGACTGAACTATGCATCGACACCGATGTTTCTGGTGCGCGCGGAAAAAAGCGCAGAGCAGTCCTTCCAGCTTGGTGATGTGACCGTCCGCCGCGGCGAAAAATATCAGGGGGATATCTCCTTTGCGAATGGGGGTATCGTGCTTCCGGGAACGATTATCTGTGGAAAACTTCCGGGAAAAACAATGCTGATCACCGGCGGCGTTCATTCCGGTGAATACGTCGGCATTCAGGCGTGTGTGGAACTGGGGGCGGAGCTTCAGCCGGAAAAAACGGTTGGAACGATCGTGATTTTAAAGGTCTTAAACCGTCCTGCTTTTGAAAACCGTGCGGGCAGTCTCGGATTTTCCGATGGCAAAAACCTGAACCGTGTATTTCCGGGCAATCCAAACGGAACCGAGATGGAGCGGCTGGCGTGGGCCATTACGAAAGAAGTTTATCCGAAGGTGGATTATTATATTGATCTCCACAGCGGCGATGATTTCGAAGCATTGACGCCGTATGTCTATTACGCCGGAAAAGCGGCGCAGGAGGTGACAGAAGTTTCGCGGAAAATGGCGGAGCAGGTGGATGTTCCGTACATGGTGCGTTCCATGGTGTCATCAGGCGGAGCGTACAACTACGCGGCGTCCAAGGGCATCGCGAGCATCCTCTTAGAGCGCGGCGGCATGGGAGCCTGGACTTCCGAGGAGGTCAATTCTGACAAGCGTGATGTGCGCAATATCTTAAGCAGCCTCGGCATGTATCAGATCCGCCGCGATGTGCGGAACTACGTGCCGATGGAGGTGACGGATGTCTGCTATCAGGCGGCTTCCGAAGACGGCCTCTGGTATCCGGCGGCAAAACCGGGCGATATGGTTGCAGAGGGCGCACTGCTCGGAACGATCCGTGATTATAATGGAAAACTCCGTGAGACGTGCCGTGCCGAGTACACCGGTGTGGTGCTGTACCAGACGGGCAGTCTGCAGGTAACAGAAGGGGGCCCTGTCGTTGCTTACGGAAGAATTGTGCGCGAGCCGGAGTACGACGACCGCAAAGAGCAGATTGTCCATTACTGGGAGAAACGGAGCGAGAGCTTTTTAGAGCAGAGACGCTCCGAACTTGCAAACCCGATTGCGAAGCGCTGGATGAAAGAGATTGAAAAACAGATCCCGGCGGGAAGACGGTTAAAGATCCTTGATGTGGGCTGCGGAGCCGGATTTTTCTCGATCCTGCTGGCAAAAGAGGGCCACGAGGTCTTCGGCATCGACCTGACACCGGAGATGATTGAGAATGCAATCCAGCTTGCCGAAGAAGAGAATGCCGACTGCTGCTTCCAGGTCATGGACGCGGAAAATCCGATGTTTGCGGATGAAACGTTCGATGTTGTCATTTCCCGAAACCTGACGTGGACGCTGCCGAATGCGGAGCATGCTTACGGCGAGTGGATGCGTGTGCTGAAAACGGGCGGTGTGCTGCTGAACTTCGATGCCAATTACGGAAAAGAAGATGTTGCCGATACGAAGGGACTTCCGGAGGCGCATGCCCATTTCAAGGTTGGAAACGAGATGCTCGAAGAGTGCGAACGGATCAAATCACAGCTCCCGATCAGCCGCAAAAACCGGCCGGCGTACGATGTGGCGGTGCTGTGCGAAAACACAGCGGGAGAAATCCGCATTGATACGAGCCTTGGAAAACGCATTTATCTGGAAAAAGACGAGTTCTATAACCCGGCACCGATGTTTTCGATTTGTGCCGTGAAGCAGTAAAGGAGTATTTGTGAAAAAATATCTGTTAAAACGACTGCTTCGCCTGATTCCGGTATTCCTCGGCGTGACGATTCTCGCTTTTCTGCTGACGGGACTTTCCTCGGTCGATGCGGTGGATTTAAAAGAGAGCAGCAGCGGCGGCGTGATGTCGGAGGCGGAAAAAGAAGCGATGCGGGAGGAGCTGGGACTGAATGAGCCGAAAGCTGTCCAGTACCTGCAATGGCTGAAAAACGCCCTGCGCGGTGACTTCGGGGAGTCGTACGTTTCCGGCAAACCGGTGCTTGTAAGCTTCCGCGAAAAACTGCCCGCAACGATTGCACTTGCGGCGCTGGCGCTTGCCATGACGGTCTGTCTTTCGTTTCCGCTCGGTATCTTAAGTGCAAAATATCAGAATACGTGGGCGGACCGCAGTATCAGCCTGTTCTGCTTTGCAGGTAATTCGTTTCCGGGGTTTTTCACTGCACTTCTTCTCTTGTATTTCTTTTCGCTGAAATGGAATTTTTTTCCGGTTCTCAGTATGGGAAAGGGATGGAAAAGCTGTGTGCTTCCGGCGGCGACGCTTGCGGTTTCGATGACGGCAAAATACACCCGTCAGGTGCGTTCTGCCGTGCTTTCAGAGCTGGAGCAGGAGTACGTGGCGGGTGCACGGGCACGTGGGTTAAGTGAAAACCGGATTCTGTTTGGAAATGTATTAAAATCCGTGCTGCTTCGGATGGTCACGCTGCTGTTCTTATCCGCCGGTTCGCTGCTTGGAGGAACCGCCATCGTTGAGACGATTTTCATGTGGAATGGTGTCGGAAAAATGGCCGTGGATGCCGTTTCCATGCACGATATTCCCGTGATCCAGGCGTATCTGGTGTGGATGGCGGCGATCTATCTGCTGCTGCATCTCATTGCTGATCTGCTGATGGGTGCACTGGACCCGCGGGCGAAGCTGGAGGGAATGCGATGAAAAAAGAACAGAAAAGAAAGATCCTTTTTTATGGCATCCTCGCCGGTGCGCTGCTGCTGTTTGCCGCGTGTGCGGCCCATCTGGCACCGTACGATCCGTATGAGCAGAATCTGGAACGGTCCCTTCTTCCGCCGTCCGCGGCGCACTGGATGGGGACGGACCGCTATGGAAGAGATCTGTTTTCAAGGATTCTCTCCGGCGCGCGGGTCAGCATTTTTTCAGCACTTCTTGTCGTTGCAGCAAGCGCTCTGATCGGAACACTCGCCGGAATTTTCAGCGGCTGGCTGGAAGGTAAAACGGATACGGTTCTGATGCAGATCTCCGATATTTTTCTGGCCTTTCCGGGTATGGTATTTGCAATCGCATTTTCCGGCGTTCTGCAGAGCGGCATGACGGGAGCCGTTGTGTCGCTGATCCTTGTTTCCTGGCCGAAATATGCACGGCTTGCACGGAACCGTGTGCTGGCATTGAAACACATGCCGTTCATCGCGGCGGCGCGCCTTACAGGAAACGGAACATGGAAGATGATCAGACGCCATATTCTGCCGAATCTTGCGGGGCAGACGATTGTCACAGCGGTGCTTGATATCGGAACGATGATGCTGGAAATCGCGGGTCTGTCCTTCCTCGGCCTTGGTGCGGAAGCGCCGTCGGCGGAGTGGGGAGCGATGATGAGCAACGGAAGAAGTATGCTGCAGACCGCGCCCTGGGTCATTCTGGCGCCGGGACTGGCGATTTTTCTGACCGTTCTTGTCTGCAATCTGCTTGGTGAGGCGGTACGGAAAACGGTGGATCAGGGATAAGGGGCAAATGAAAATGGAAACAAAGGGAGCAAAAACATGAGCGAAAAACTGCTGGAAATCAGCGGCCTTTCTGTCTGTTATGAGGGGGAGCAAATTTTAAATAACATCTGTTTTTCCGTCGAAAAAGGAGAAACCGTCGGCATCGCCGGGGAGTCGGGCAGTGGAAAAAGTACCTTGCTGCGAGCGATCCTGCGGCTGATGGGAAAGAATGGCTCCATCACCGGCGGGCAGATCACATTTCGCGGAGAGGAGCTGACGGGCATGTCCGAAAAGAAGCTGCGGAGTCTGTGCGGTTCAGAAATTGGTATGATTTTCCAGAATACAGGGGCATCACTCTGTCCGACCCGGAAAATCGGAGCACAGATCTGTGAAAGCGTGCGCGCCCATGAGAAACGCTGCGGATTCATCCCCCCGATTTCTGGGGGAATGTCTGGCAGAAAAAGCCGCAGAGAAATCAAAGATATGACGCTCCGGCGATTTGCGGATATGGGGTTTTCGGATGGCGAGACGATCTGGAACAGCTATCCATCGTCGCTCTCCGGCGGCATGAACCAGCGCGTCGGGATTGCGCTCGCAATGCTGCTGCATCCGTCGCTTCTTCTGGCGGACGAGCCGACGAGTGCACTCGATGTGGTTTCGCAGGCGCAGGTGCTGCGGGAGCTTCAGGCGTTGCAGCAGAAAGAGCAGACGGGGATGGTGCTGGTGACGCACAATCTTGCGGTTCTCGAGCAGATGGCAGACCGGGTTGCTGTTTTGAAGGATGGAAACATCGTGGAGCAGGGGGAGACAAGGACGGTTTTCGATCACCCAAAGGACGAATATACAAAAAATCTCCTTGCGGCTGTGCCGGGAAGAGGGAAGAACGATGCATAATCATAACATGCTGGAGGTAAACAACTTAAGCAAAAACTTTGCTGGAACCGGCCGGGAAACGGAATTTGCCGCCGTGGACGGCATCAGCTTCACACTGGATGCGGGGGAATGTCTTGGCCTGATCGGGGAGAGCGGATGCGGAAAAAGCACGACGGCCCGTCTGATCACCGGATTGGTCCAGGCGGATGCAGGCAGCGTTCTGTTGGAAGGCGAGGAAATCCTCGGAAGAAAAGGCAGGCGGCAGCGCGAAGTTTACCGGAAAATACAGATGGTCTTCCAGACCCCGCAGGATTCCTTCGATCCAATGCAGACGCTCGAAACCGGGATTCTGGAAGCTTTTCGGAATCAGGGAATGAGCCGGAAAGAGGCGTGTCTTCATCTGCCGGAGCTGCTGAAAAAAGTGGAACTTAGTTCGGAAACGGCGATGCGCTATCCCCGCGAGACGAGCGGCGGAGAGTGCCAGAGAGCCGCAATTGCGCGGGCTCTTGCTGTGCAGCCGTCTCTTCTGATCTGCGACGAGGCAACGAGTGCGCTCGATGCGGCGGTACAGGCGCAGATCGTTCAACTGCTGAAAAAACTGCAGCGGGAAGAAGGACTTGCGATGCTGTGGATCGGCCACGACCTTGCGCTGGTGCGGGAACTCTGCAGCCGTGTGATTGTCATGCGGCAGGGAAAAATCGTGGAGCAGGGGGAGACGCGGGAGGTATTGGAGTACCCGAAAGAGGAATACACGAAACTGTTGATGGAGTATAGTCTGTGAGAAAACTGTTGAAACAGAAAATCAGACAGCGGAAATGGTGGTGCCATTTGCGAAAACAGGAGAAGTACAGAATGCAGAGAAAGAACGGCAGAAGGAAAAAAATTGCATATGTTTTGTGCGGCATTCTGGCGGTGGTACTGTTTTCCGGTTGTCAGAGCACAGCGGCAGATGGTACAGATGAAAAAGTTTTCGTATACGGTGACACGACATTCAACGCCGAAAACGACGAGTCCGATGTCAACCCGCACAACGGCTATTCCGGCTGGGCGTGTATCCGCTATGGGATCGGTGAGACGCTGTTTCATTATTCCGATTCTATGGAGATCGAGCCATGGCTGGCAGAAAGCTATGAGCTTGTGGACGATACGACATGGCGGATTACACTGCATGAAGGCATCTCCTTTACGAGTGGGCGCACTCTCGACGCGGAGGCGGTCAAAGAATGTCTCGAGGATCTGATCGCAGTACATGACCGTGCACGCGGGGATCTGAAAATTGAGAGCATCGAGGCAGACGGCCTGATCGTAACGATTCACACCGAACAGCCTGTCCCGGCGCTTCTGAGTTATCTGTCTGACCCATATGGATGCATCATTGATATGCAGGCAGGTGTGACGGATGACGGCAATGTCGCCGGAACCGGTCCGTACCGCGCAGTACAGGTGGAGACGGATCAGGGACTGACGCTCATGAAAAATGACAATTACTGGAACGGAACGCCAAAGCTCGACCGGATCGAAGTCAAAACAATCCGCGACGGCGATACGATGACGATGGCGTTACAGTCAGGCGAGCTCGACGCGGCGTACGGCCTGCCGTATTCCAATCTGATCCTGTTCCGCGATGAACCATACACGATTTCTTCGGCGGATACGTCGCGTACCTTCTTCGGACAGTTTAACGGATCATCCGAGGTGCTGCAGGACGACCGCGTGCGCGAGGCAGTCATCGGAGCGATCGACCGGGAGGGCTTTGTGAATACGCTGATGGAAGGAAACGGAAGCGTGGCGGAAGGCCCGTTCCCCTCTTACTTTGCATTCGGCGACAGCAAAGTGCAGGAGGAGTCCTATGATCTTGAGTATTCCAGAGAACTGCTGGCTGAAGCAGGCTGGACCGATGAGGACGGCGACGGCTACGTGGAAAAAGACGGAAAACGCCTGACCATCTGCTGGCTCACGTATCCGAGCCGCCAGGAACTGCCGCTTCTCGCGGAGAGTGCACAGGCATCGCTGAAGAAAATCGGAATCGAAGTACAGATCCAGTGCACGGCAAATCATCTGGAACTTCTGAAAAAAGGAAACTGGGATGTTTATGTCAGCGCATTTGTCAGCGCACCGACGGGCGATCCCGAGTATTTCTTTACAACGCATTGCCTGCAGGATTCCTCCAAGAACCGCGGCGGTTATTACAGTGAGACACTCGAGATGCTGGAGCAGCAGTTAAGCGGCGAGTTTGATACCGAAAAACGAACCGAACTGGCCATCGAGATGACGCAGACGCTGCTGGATGACCACATGTTTTTCTTCGCATCACACCTCAAAATGTCGATGGTATCCGGCGAGGGCGTGACGGGGCTTACGGCGCATCCGTGTGATTATTATGAAATTACAGTCAATTTGGACAAAAACAAATGATTATTTGGCAAAAGAGCAGAAAATGTGGATTTTCTGCTCTTTCTGCGTTATGATAGGAAAAGAACGGCACTGCGACGGTGCCAGAAAAGAGAAAAGGAGAAGTTACGATGCGGAAAGAAGAATTAAGAACATATATTGAAAACCACGAATCCGAAATGATCGAGGATCTGAAAAGCCTGATCCGGATTCCAAGCGAAAAACAGGCGGCAGAGCCAGGCAAACCATTCGGCGCACCGGCGGCAGAAGCACTGGCGCAGGGAATCGAAATTCTGGAAAAATACGGCTTTGCCGTAACCAACTACGACAACTACGCGATTGCAGCTGACTTTAATCAGGAAGAAAAGGGCCTTGATATTCTCGCCCACCTCGATGTCGTACCGGCAGGCGAAGGCTGGCAGGAGACCGATCCATTCACCCCGCTCATCAAAGAAGGAAAAATGTTCGGCCGCGGAACCGCAGACGACAAAGGACCGGCGATCGCAGCTATCTACGCAATGCGCGCTGTCAAAGAACTCGGTTACCCATTAAAGAAAAACGTCCGTCTTGTCCTCGGTTCCGACGAGGAGTGCGGAAGCTCTGACCTCGAATATTATTATAAGAAAGAAGTGGAAGCACCATGCACCTTCTCACCAGATGCCGAATTCCCGGTCATCAACATTGAAAAAGGCGGCATGCGCGGCCACTTCGAAAAAACATCCGATGCCGGAGCGACAGGCGTGCGCCTCGTATCCTTACAGGCCGGCACCAAACTGAACGTTGTACCAGGCAAAGCATATGCAGAGCTTGCCGGCATGGCAAAAGAAGACCTGAAAATCTGCGCTGACGAGACTGAGCAGAAGACCGGCGTTTCCTTCGTTCTGGAAGACACCGAAAACGGCAATATAAAAATCACCGCCTGCGGTGCCTTCGCCCACGCATCCACCCCGGAAATGGGTAACAACGCACTGACTGCACTGCTGCAGCTTCTCGCATCCGTTCCGATGGAAGAGAGTGAACTGAAAAACGACATCAGTTTCCTTGCAAAAGTTTACCCGCACGGCGACGGCAAAGGCGCAGGCCTCGGTGTCGCCATGTCAGATGAAGAGTCCGGCGAGCTCACCTTAAGCCTCGACCTCATGAACTACGACGGCAAAACCTTGACCGGTTCCTACGACTGCCGCGCCCCGATCTGCGCGACAAAAGAAAACCTGTACGATACCGCCGGGCAGAACATGAAAAAAGGCGGCTTCTCCATGGAAGGCAGTGGAATGTTCCCGCCACACCACGTCCCGGCCGACAGCCCGTTTGTCCAGACCCTGCTGCAGTGCTACACGGATGTCACTGGAAAACCAGGCAAACCATTTGCAATCGGCGGCGGAACGTATGTCCATCACCTGAAAAACGGCGTTGCTTTCGGCTGTGCGGACCTTGAAATTGACAATCGCATGCACGGGGCAGATGAATTTGTAGAAATCGAATGCCTGAAACAGTGTGTTGTGATCTTTGCAGAGGCGATTCTGCGGATCTGCGGGGAATAAAAATCCCGTCAGTACAAGATGAAAGCAGAGTCCTTATGCTGTGAACCATTTTGAGCGGTGTGGGACTCTCTTACCAAAGAAGAAGGAATAGATGAGGGCGGATAAATGAGGGAAACACTGGGAGTTTTGCTGGGATTTTTTCTGGCAGCCGTACTTGGCTATCTGATTTCAGAAATCGCGCAGAAGGAACAGGAGAAAGAAGTTCTGGAAAGCTATATGGATTCCCTTCAGGAGATTTATGAAGTGATCCGGCAGAGAATGGATGTGACGAGAAAATTCCGTCATGATCTTCTGAGCCATGTGCAGACGCTGGAGTATCTGATAGAAAAGCAGAAAAATCCGGATGGGGAGCTTCGAAAATATGCGGATCAGCTGACAGAAACATATCGGAAAATCCAGAAAGGAACCTTCTGCCGGGATGAGATCACAGATGCATTTCTGATGATGGAGAAACAGGTCTGTATAGAAAAAGAGATTCCCTTTCAGATCCAGGTATCGAAAACCTGCATGGAATGGATGATGCCCGTAGAACGAATCGGTTTTTTACATAATTTACTGGATAATGCAATCGAAGCGAACGGAAGAATTCCGGAAAAGGAAAGAAAAGAGCTTTCTTTTTGGATAGAAGAAGATTCCGATTCCTGTACGGTGAAATTGAGAAATGCGCTTGCAAGCAAAGAGGTTTTCAACTTATCAACCTGGAAAACAGATGGAGCAGAACACGGCGTGGGAACCAAAATCATTCGTGCCATTGTTGAAAAATACCACGGAACCGGCAAAACCTTCTGGGATAAAGAAAAACACAGCCTGGAGCAGACTATTGTTTTTCCGATCGAACATCCGACAGAAAAGAGGGAAAAAGAATGAAAGATCCTAACCTTAGCGAACTGGTCCGGACCTGTATTCGCTGCTGGCTGTATCTGGTTCCACAGGCGTTTCTTGGCATTCACCTGTTTGACATGTTTATGCGGAGAAAAAACAGCATAAAGCCTCTGATGATCTGGCAGCTTCTGCGGGTATTTCTGATCGGTGGCATCAGCGACATCATTCTGCGGGGATACTATGGAGATGAGAGCTGGTGGGGAATTCTGATGATGTTCTGTTCGGTTGTCATCATGATAGCAAACACCGTTCTCATTTACTACACCTTTGAGGGCAGCCTTCCTAAGGTTGTGCTGGGCGCGATGCTGGCCGATATCGTAACGTCCATGATTCATTACCCGGCAATCTGTATTGTGGATCTTTTGGCAGGGCGTCCTCTCTATATTCTGAAATGCCCGGTAGAACCATGGGATTTACTGATTCCGGTTCTGGAATATCTGTTTTACAGGCTGGAGAAAAAAACAATCCTTCATGTTCTGAGAAGATATAGAGATTTTGAGGCCAGGTACCTGAAAATTATCTGGGTTTTTGTCTATTTTCTTCCGGTTCTATACTATGTGCCGAACGGACTGACGGACATACAGGTGATGTTTCTGGATGATATTCTGGTTATTCTGATTATGGTATTCAGCATTTTAAGCATAGTGCAGCGTCAGCGCCGGGTAATGAAGGATTATAAATTTCTTTCCGAACAGCAGAAAATGGCAGAATACCATTACCAGGTTCTGACAGAGCAGATTCCCAAAATGGAACAATATCAGCAGACCATTTCGGAGCAGATGGAAAAAATTATGGCCGGGACTGCCCAAATATCTGGGGAGACGCTGAAACAGTATGCGGACAGCCTCAAAGCAATCAGTCATCAGGTGCGGCAGGGGATTTACTGTAAAGATCGAATGACAGATGCGGTTTTGTGCGCATGGAAATCAAATCTGGAGAATAAAAAAATCGAACTGCATTACGAGATTGAGGGATACGATCGGGGAGAAATCGAAGAACAGGATCTGGCCAAAATCCTGATCGGAATCTTAAACTGGGGAGAAAATCTTGTGAAAAGAGAAGAACACCGGGAAATACGGATGAAGATCACAGGGGTGAAAAATCAGCTGATTCTGGAATGCCTGACCTCTTCCGGACGCCAGAATCCGATGAGCCGGAAGCTGTTTCGCGGACTCGTGAAAAAGTACAATGGAAAAATACAGGAGAAAAAAGAAAAGACCGGGAAATTTGGTCTGACTGTTATTTTGTCCAGACAGGTCATTCTTTAAAGAAATAACCAACAGCATATGCAGCAGGACTGGAGAAAACGAGAATGGATTTAAGAATAGGAATTTGCGACGACAAGCCGGAATGGCTGGAAAAAGCGGGAGATACCGTAAAGCGCTGTGCCGAACAGATGCAGAAAAAAGTGGAGATGTATTTCTTTCAGAATGGCAGTGAACTTCTGAAAGAAGAACATCCCAAAATGCATATTCTGTTTATGGATATAGAAATGCCGGGAGAGAGCGGAATAGACCTGGCCATGGAAGTGAACCGGAAATGGCCGGAATGCCGGATTATCTATCTGACCAATTACTGGTCGTACGCTATGGATGTCTATGAGACGCATCATGTTTACTATATCGTAAAAGAAAAATTCGAGGAAAAACTGCCAGCCGTGCTGGAAAAGGCGATAGAGCAGCTGCGGAAACAGAACAGGAAAATTGTTTTTCAATGTCATGGAGGCGTAAAAGCAAATCTGAAACTGGATGATATCCTGTATTTTGAACGGGACAAGCGAGTCACGTATGTGGTTACAATGGAGAAAGAATATACGGTGGATGATAAAATACAAGAAATAGAAGAAAGAATCGCCAGGGAGGATTTTGTACGATGCCATACGAGTTTTCTGGTTAATTTTTCTTATGTGAAGGAATGTACGAAGAAGAAAATGCTGCTGGAAAACGGGAAAATTGTGGATGTCAGCAGGAGTTACTGGAAAAAGACGGAAGACGCGTATGTGGAATGGGTGAAGAGGTGGGCTAGGTAGAAACAGAATAGGGATAGAAAAGAGGAAAAATACTGCACGGGAATGGTGTGGTATTTTTTTTGTTGCAGAAAAATGGGAGCGAATATGGAAAAAATGCAGAAAAATGCTGATTATTACGAAAAAAGTGCAGATTGTGCAGCGGGTATAGGAAAAAATATGAGATATGATACAATTTTTCTTATGAGAACCGAAAAAAATCTCATGTAATATACAAAAAAGATATTACATGAGAATTGAGAGAACTATCAAAATTATTTACAAATTTTTCTCCAAATCATTCATCTCCTGCTGTTTGAGAAGCAGATCCAGCATTTGATTTACAGTCAACAGCGTGGAGGTATTACAACGGCTGAGTTTTTCCGCAATTTCTTCATCAATCAGGCGATCACGCTTGGCATATTGGGTATCAAGAAGAAAATAATCAAGATCCTGATCCAGAGCAAGCGCCAGTTTGGAGAGCATGGAAAGAGAAACTTTTGTCTGTGCGGTTTCGATGTGACTAATATGGTTATTCGAACAGCCGACCAAGCCTCCAAGCTCTGCCTGACTGAGCTTCTTTTGCAGACGTGCAGTGCGGATGCGTTGTCCGACGGTTTTATAGTTGATTTCCGGCTGCATGAGTAAAACCTCCACAATTAATGTAATCTATATATTATAAAAGTATAAAAAATATACAACAACCAACTATAGATGCATATTGCATTGATAGATATAATGTGTTAAAATTTTATAAATAAAATCGAAAATAAGAATTATTTATAGAGAGGAGAAAAAATATGAAAAAAAGAATACTGGTATTGATGCTCGCTTTAACCATACCATTTTCTGTAATGGGCTGTGGAAAGGAAGAAAAAGTTAGTATAAGCGATAGCGTGGAGGCTACAGACAGTGGAAGCGTGGAGAAAGAGCAGACAGAAGAAGTCGATAACAGCCTGGAAAGTACAGAAACAGTATCAGATGAAAACATAGAAGAGATGCCGGAAGCAGAGATGGAAAACAATATGGCAGGTTTTTCAATCAGCGGATATACGTATGAGAGTGGAGGGGCTGCCGCAAATGGTTATTATATTGTAGAATCAAGCAAATCGTCTTTGTATGGACTGGTAGATGCAGAAGGAAACTTTGTGATACCGGCAGAGTATGATGAGATGGAATTTGCAGGAAGGACAGAAGATCGAATAGAAGTTATTGTCAAAATGGAAGGAAAATATGGCGTATATGATAATAAGAATCAGAAAGTGATTCCTATGGAATACGATTTGATAAGAACTGGTAAGATCAATTATCTGGGAACAAAAGATAAAACGCAAAGTGTATGGGATTTTAATGGAAACTGTATAAAAGAATTGAACGATTATGGCTATGATAGTGTGATCGGAGATTTGTATCTTAAAAAAATTAGTTTGTCAGAAGGAATAAGGTATTTCGATATGAATGAAAACATAACGGATGCAGATTCTATAGAGTATAATTCGGAAACAGGAATTTACAATATCTTAAAATATTCAGAAGATCCTGAGCAGCAGGAAACATATCAGTTAATAGACGAAAACGGTGAGATCGTATATGAAGTAACGAACCGTGAAAGTGATGAGAAAGCATATATTATATCGTCGTTAAGCAAGAACATGATTAAGATCGCACGAAGTGTATTTTTTTATAATTCATTATACACAGATGGTCCTGCGTATTTCTATAATTTAAAAGAACAAAAACAAATAGATACATCGTATACATCTATTTATGGAATTGCGAATCATGAATTTTTAGGGAAAAGAGAAGATGGTATTGATATTTATGACGAAGATGGAAATAAAATACACTCTTTTGATTTAAGTGACTATGAATCTATTCAATATGAATATGATAGTTCACTTATTGTGGTTCAATATGGAGAAACCTGGCGAGTATATGATGAAGACGGAAATGATTTAATGGGAGAAAGATTTCAAGATGTCAGATTCATTGGTGAATTTTTAGAATTGAAAAATATGGATGGTGAATGCGGCGTGATCGATGAAAAAGGAAATGTAGTGATCCCTTTTGGCGACTTGTACGAAGTGGATTATGATGAGACATATCAGGGTGAAGAGATAAAGGCAATGAGCGCTGTTGCAGGAAAGTTATATATTGTGACAGAAAAAACTCGTGATGATTTATTGAATCTGCATATTTTTTAAACAAGCAATAGAATTTTGAGTTCTGCTGAGAAAGAAAAGGCAGAAGAAACAAGGAAGAGTTTGTTTACAGGCAGAGACATTTGAGGAGGGCGCATATGGAAAGTCTAAAAATACTGTTTTTTCTGGAAAATCAATATTTGCAGACAGGAATAGAAACGGTATTGGACAAAACCAGAAATGGTTTTATCAGCAGAGAATTGTTAAATATGCGCCGGGAATTAAAATTTCCAGTATATGAACAGAATGGCACGTATTATCTGCAGAAGACGGAAGAAATCATTGGCCCTGGAGAGGCTGAACTGAGAAAGCTGCAGGATGGAGACTTCTTTTACGTGAAGGATACAGAATGTCCCTACCAGTTTCTGGTTTTAGCAGAGCGATATTTAAGTGCAGAGATGAAAAAGTATCATTTGCCGTTAGAAGCGGAACTACAGATAGGACGGGCAGATGATGCAAATATCATTCTGGATATCAATGAAAATATTTCAAGAAAACATGCTGTGCTTCGGATGAAAGCAGGAGAAGGATATATTCAGGACATCTCCGAAAAAGCAGGTGTGTATTTAAATGGCAAAAAGATCACCGCATCGCGGTTACAATGCGGTGATCAAATCATGATCATGGGATACACCATCGTATATTTGAAAGAATATATGATGGTGCCGAAACAGATTTCTGTACAAGGGATTGAACCATGCAAAAAGACCCAGAACATGGCCCCCAGAAAGAACCGTGCGGAAGTAGTATTTGAAAGAAATCCCAGAATTTATAAATCACTGATAACGGATGAAATTCGGATCGATGCACCGCCAGCGTGTCAGACAAGAAAACAACAGCCGTTTATTCTGGCAGCAGGTCCAACACTTACAATGTCATTGGCTATGATGGCACAGTTGGGACTGGCACTGGCGAGACTGGAAGAAACTGGAAACTTTTCATCGATCATCAGCAACGGAACCATGACAGTGAGTCTGCTGGCTGGCGCTGTATTATGGCCGTTTTTATCCAGAAAATATTATAAAAAACAGGAGAAAAAAGAAGAAACTTATCGAAAAGAGAAGTATACGGCTTATCTTGAAGAAAAAAGAAAAGAAATAGAAGGCTGCAGAGAATATAATCGCAGAATCTGGAATGTGGATTACTATCCAGGTATTGAAGAAATGCTTGGATATGTAGAGAGGAAAAACCGAAGAATCTGGGAAAAATCACCGGCAGATCAGGATTTTCTTTCTGTGCGGCTGGGAATAGGAGAAAGATCATCAGAACTTCTGGTAAAAGTACCGGAAGACCATTTTTGTTTAGAAGATGATGCATTGCTGGAACAGGCAATTCAGCTGGGAAAAGAAAATCAGCGGCTGTCAGAAGTTCCAATTGCACTTTCCCTTCGAGACAGGAAGATGGTTGGAATTGTCGGCGATAAAGAAAAAATCAATAAACTGATTTGGTGCATGATTACAGGAATTGTCGTTATGCATGCGCCGGATGAGGTGAAGATTGGGATTGTTGCAGATAAAAATCAAGCTCTGGATTTTGAATGGGTTTTGAATCTTCCACATATTTGGAATGAAATCGGAGAACAACGGTTTTTTGCTTCTGATCCAGAAGAGGTGAAAGAATTTCTGTTGTATTTGGAAGAAACAGCAAAAGAAAAAAGTGAAATAAATATACCACATTATGTGGTATTTGTTTTGAATGAAAAATTACTGGAAAGTATTTCTCTGGGAAAGAGTTCTTATATTGCGGAGAACTTTAAAGGGGTAACCATCGTGTATGCTGCAGAGTTTTTCTCCAGAATTCCCAGGGAAGCAGAAGCTATTATTTTAAATGATGCGGAACAAAGCGGTATTTATCGAAAAAATGAAGATGATAATCAGCTGATTCCATTTGTTCCTGATGAATTGAATTACCTGCAGATCCAGAAAATGATGCAGTTGTTTGAAAAAATAGAAAACCGTCATTGGAACCATAAAGTGGGAATTCCAGAGCGAATTTCTTTCCTTTCCATGTATCAGGCAGGAAATGTTCACATGCTGGAGATTGAAAGACGATGGCGAGAAAGTAAAATCAGTCGTTCTATGGCGGCTCCGATTGGAATGAAGCGGGACGGGGAACTATTTTACCTGGATATTCATGAAAAATATCATGGATGTCATGGCCTGGTTGCGGGAATGACAGGATCAGGAAAAAGCGAGTTTTTACAGGAATACATTCTGTCTTTGATGTTGAATTACAGTCCGGATGACATTGCTTTTATTTTAATTGACTTTAAGGGCGGCGACATGGCACGTCCATTTTTGAAGGCACCGCATGTGTCAGCTACAATTTCCAATCTTTCCGGAAATATGCTGCATCGTGCGAAAGTTTCATTGGAAGCCGAAATACAGAACCGGCAAAAACTTTTTAACGCAACAGCGCAGGAGCTGGGGATTGATAAGCTGGACATTAATTCATGGCATAAGTACATGGAAGAAGGAAAAATAAAGAAAAAATTACCGCATTTGATTATCATTATTGACGAGTTTGCGCAGTTAAGAACACAACAGCCGGATTTCTTAGAATATCTGGTTAATGTTGCACAGGTGGGCAGAAGTCTTGGGATTCATCTGATTTTAGCAACACAAAAGCCAAGCGGGGTAGTAAGTCCGCAGATCTGGAGTAACTCCAGATTTCGAGTTTGTCTGAAAGTGCTGGATCAGGAAGACAGTAAGGAAATGATCCGGCGAAAAGACGCGGCGGCAATCAGACAGCCAGGAAGAGCTTATGTACAAGTTGGATATGATGAAATTTTTGAAGAAGTACAGACAGGTTTCAGCGGTGCGGACTATATTGCCTATGACAGATACATGGAAGATGGCGAAAACAGCATAGAAATGACTGGATATACAGCTGGAGTGCGCAGGACAGCCAAGAAGCGAGCGGATGGAAAAAAAAGTGGAAGAACACAGCTGGAAGAAAGCGTAAAAGAAGTAATATTGACTGCAAAGGCAATGCATCTTTGTGTGAAACCATTGTGGAAACCGGTATTGCCCAAAAAGATATTTCTTTCACAATGCGTTGCCCATTCAGAGAATTTTCTGCCGGAACAGTGGGATAAAGACAACGATGCAGCAACTGCATGCGGAATGTGTGACATACCGGAACTGCAGGAGCAGAAGCCATTTGAACTCTGCTTCCAGGAAAATGGACATGTTGCTGTTTATGGTGCATCTGGATCTGGAAAAACCACTTTTTTACAGACCATGGCATTTTCCATGGCACAAAAATATTCACCGGATCTGCTGCAGTTTTATGTACTGGATTTCGGAGGAAGAATGTTGGGCAACTTAAGAGAAGCTCCACATTGTGTTGCTGTGGCTTTTGAAGATGAAAAGCAAAAGAGTGAGCATATGATACAGCAGATAAGAAATCAGATGGAACTTCGAAAGAAAGTATTTGCAGAAAAAGAGTGCAATACATATTCCTCTTATTTGGAAACAACCGGGCAAAAACTTCCTATGCTGCTGGTAATCATTGATAATTACACAGTCATACATGAACAGATGCCGCGTCTGGAGGAAGGGATTATTCAGATTGCTGCAAATGGAAAAACATATGGCATTTATCTGGTGGTAACAGGAAACAGCCGAAATGCAATTTATTACAAAACAGCGGAACATATCAAAACGCGGATTGTATTTCAGATGAATGAATTACAGAATTACCGGGATCTTCTGAATATACGTACGGCAATAGAACCTGAAGATGTGAAGGGACGGGCGGTAATTTCCTATGGAGAGTTTGCAGTGGAAATGCAGACAGCACTTCCGTTTGATGCAGTCAATGAATCTCAAATGTACAGTAAACTAAAGCAGACTTATCGGAAAATGAGATTTTATTATGGCGAAAATCAAAAGGAAAGTACGGTAAGAGAAGACAGGAAAAACATACTGATAGAAAAGAAAACGGAAAAAGAAAGTGGCAGACTGCCAGAGCGTATTCCTGTTTTCGAAGGCGCCAGGGATAGAAAAGAATGGCTGTCACTTGGAACTTCTTTATATGATGAGAGAAAGCAGGGATTTCTTTTAAAAGAAACAAAACGCATTTTTATCGGAAGTGAGACAAAAACTTCTCTCGAGTCTGTGATTGAAAATGGAATCATAATGGAGAACTGGGAACTTTACCGTTTCAGTTTAGAACCAGAAAGTAAGAAGTTTTGGCATGAAATCCGGACAGAAGAAGAAATAGGACGTTTCCTTCAAAGGTGTTTGGAACAAAAAAAACAAAAAAGAATCCTGTTGTATATTGATGATTTTTCTGATTTCTATGACACTATTTCAGATGAGGATTTGGTAGTATTTGGAAAATATTTGAAAACACAAAAGCAGGAACAGCTTTTGATTATTACACAGGGAATTTTTAAAAAACTGTCGGAATATAAAGACACAGGCTTGTATGTTTACTTAGTCAGATGCGAAGATGGAATGATTATGGATGGAGGAATCGACAATTCAAAAATTATGTTTTTGAATAATACAGTCAGCAGAAGTGATCCAGAGGTAAGAAAAAAGCAGCTGGAAAGAAATCAGGCGATTCTTTATCATGGGGATACTTTGGCATATATCAAGGTTAGGTGAGAAGATGAGAAAGCAGGAATGTGTCATAAAGGTTCCGGGGTTGAATGAAAAATTTCGATTCAAAGTTCCCGATCACATGTCGATCGCAGAGGTAATAAGTCTGCTGGCGGTTTTGATCAAGGAAGAATATCCGGAAGCAGAAATTCAAGCAGAAAGTATGGAATTGTATCAGGCCAGAACAGGAAAAAAAGCAGACAGAACCCAATGTCTTGCGGAATTGGAAATATCAGAGCAAGAAGAATGGATTCTAGCATAGGAGGGCAGATGACATCAAACATAAGACTTAACTATGAAAAAGTAATGCGTGAGGCAGCGAGACTCGACGGAGAAGAAAATGTATTTGAAGAACAGATTAAGAAAATTTGTGGAGTTGCGGAAAGATTGAGACATGAATGGGAAAGCCCGGCATCCGCAGTCTGTATTCAAAAGATAGAACAAATTGCAGAAGAAATGACAGAAACCAGAAAAAAAATGCAGCAAACTATTGAGTTAATTGAGCTGGTTGCAACACGAATTCAACATGCGGAAGAAGAAACAAAGCGTATGGCGGAGCAGTTGTAAAGAAATGTAATGGTCATGGATAAAGTATGACGGAAAGGAGCCTAAGATGGCAAGAGAGTGGTCAGTAACAACAGAAAGTGTAAAAAGATCATCAGAAAGAATTGGAGAACTAGTAAGTAAATATCAGACGGAGTATGAAAAACTTTACACAGAAGCCCAGGCGCTTCGAAGTGCAAAGTGGACAGGAATCGCAAGTGATACATTTAACAAAAAATTGGAGGAATATAAAACGGCATTTGAGGAATTGAGAGATGTCATGAACAATTATCAGGAGTTCTTAAAAAATGCGGCGGAACATTATGAGCAGGTAGAAAATAGACTGCAGGAAGAAGCAGGCAATCTTAGAGGATAACAGAAGGGAGATGTAATTATGGCAACCATTAAAGTAGATTCTACAGCAATACGGGAGAAAGCAGCAACGTTTGACAGCATTGCAACCAATATTGAAAATTATACGGAAGAAATTGAAAGAGAGATTCAAGGAATGAAAAGCGTGTGGGAGGGAGATGCGGCTGAGTCTTCCGTTGCAAAGTTTGAAAATTTTAAACGGGCATTTGCGGAAAGAAAAGAAACAATTCGCAATTATGCACAGTTTTTGAGAAACGCGGCAGAGGCATATGATAACAGCGAAAGAAATATTCAGAACGGAGCCAACGAATAAGCAGACGGGGGTTTTAAAATGCCTTATATCAGAGTCAGACCGGAAGGGCTTCAAAGAATGTCAGAAATGCTCGATAGAGTAGAAAAAGATATTGAACAAAGAGAAGAAGCTTTTTCTATTGTTTCCAGAAATCTGGATTGGCAGGTAAAACGGGAAGAAGACATTGACTGGCAGCTTCGATGTATTTGCATAGAACTTCAGGAAGAAAAACAGAAAATTGCAGAGATTGCAGAATATCTCCGTCGTGCATCTGTGATATATGAGAAGCTTGAAAAGAATCTGCAGGATGAAGACGAAAGATCTTTAAGCTATGGAACTGTATATGACCAAAACGAACAGGAAACACCATTTGGTACAGCTTATGTCGCGGTTTACAGCTGGCTTTTGGAAGTGTCCAAAAATATTATGAAGGCAGTGTCAGAAAAAAATAAAGATGAAATAACAGGTTTAGCCGGTGACCTAGTTTCTTATTGTGACAGCCTGATTAAATTTTTTACAGGTGATTCCAAACATGCTCCGTTTGGGATTGGACAGTGGTGTAAATTGTCCAAGGCATCTGCAAGTGTATGGAAAGGATTCTACACCGTATTCAAGAAAAGCTTTTCAGATGAAAAAACGCAGAATTTGTTCGAGAAAAAATTTGGCAGCTGGGCCACTGCTGTTGGAGTAGCAGGAGGATTGATGGGAATCCTGGGTGCAGTGACAGAATATTCCAGAAATGGCAGCAGCACGGCGAATATCGGAAAAGAGACCGTGGGTTTTGGAAAGACACTTTATCTGATCGGTAAAGATCCGGTATTTAAATATCCGGCGCATGTGTATACCTCTATTCTTCAAAGTGCGATGGATGTTGCAGGACAGACATATGACAGTATTCATAAATATAAGGAAGATGGACATTGGTCGCTGGAAGATACAGCATATACAGGGATTGAAGCTTCTGTAAAAGGCTTGGATACGTTGCTGTCCAAAATTTCATTCGGAGTATTTTCGTTGAAAACGGCTGGAACCAGTGCAGGAGATACAGCAAAATGGCTGGAAGAAAAAACGACCGAAATCGGTGAAGCAGCTGGAAAGCTGATTGCATCCAATCCAGAATCAAAACAGGCTTTTCAGAATGGAAACGTAGCAAAAAGACTGCAGATGATTGTACAGGTGATGTGGCAGAAAAAATAAACAGTTTCAAAAAGGAAAACAGGAGGATCTTATGCAGCAGGTTGGAGAACTGCTTCCCGTTGGAAGTATTGTACTTTTAAAGGGCGGTACAAAAAAAACAATGATTATGGGTGTGCTTCAGACTGACGAAGAGCATCCGGAGACCGTTTATGATTATATGGGAATTCCATATCCGGAAGGGTACATGGGAGAAGAAAGTGTATATCTTTTTCAGCATGAAAATATCAATGATATCGTTTTTCGAGGATATGAAAATCCAGAGAGAGACGAAATGATACAAGTGCTGGAGATGATAATAGAAAAGACGCAGGAGCAGTTAGGATAAGATGATAGGGCGGGAAGTCTTCGGATATCGAGTAGAAGAATTGATTGGTAAGGGAAGTTTTGCTTCTGTCTACAAAGTAAAAAAAGAAAATGAATCCGGTACTTATGTCCGCGCGTTAAAACATATTGTGATTCCGGAGAAAACGCAGTATTTGAAAATCTGGAATGCAATGGGAAAGGATACAGAAAAAACGGAGCAGTATTTTGAAAATGTTTTTCAGGAGACGATGCAGGAAATTCAGTTGATGCATGCGTTTACAGAGAATGGAGTTCGAAATATTGTTCCATGTTATGAAAACGATGTGATTCGCCATGAAAATCCGAAACGTTATGAAATTTTTCTGTTAATGGAATATCTTACACCGCTGTCAGTTTATATCAGTCAAAATGAGCTGGTATTAAACGATGTCTTTGAGTTAGGAATACAGATCTTAGACGCGCTGGAGATTTGTCATGAAAATGGGGTCATGCATCGGGATATCAAGGAAGAAAATATTTTCCGAAATGAGAAAGGAGTTTATAAACTGGGAGATTTCGGAGTAGCAAAAATGCTTCACGGGGAAGAGTCAGCTTCTTCTGTAAAAGGGACGGCAGATTATATGGCTCCGGAAATTTTACAGAATAAAAAAAGCTATAACGAGAGCGTTGATTTATATTCTTTGGGAATGGTTCTCTATCGAATCATGAATCATATGCGTTCTCCATTCTTTCCGTCATATCCGGAAACATTTGATTCTGAGGATGAAAAAGAAGCACAGAAAAGACGACTGCAGGGAGAAACAGTACCTTTGCCGGATGCGGCAGATCCGGCATTTGGGAAAGTTCTTCGAAAGGCGCTGGCACCCGAATCTGAGCGTTTTGCGAGAGCTGAAGATTTTCGAAGAGAATTGCTGAAAGTCATAAAAGCTACATCAGAAGAAAAAAAGAACAGTTCTGTTATGGCAATCAGAAATGGGAACGCGATTCAAAAAAAACAGTCGTTGAGCAGAAAAAAATCAAAAATCTGGAAAAGGATTGTGATTTTAAGCATAGTATGTCTGCTTTTGGGAGGCGCTGCACAGTTGTACGGGCAGCGACACGTCTGGATACAGAAATGCAATCGCTGGGAACAGGCAACAATTTTTCCGTTTGACTGTATTTCAACAGATATGACAGAAAAAGATATGCAGCGTTACTTTGGGAAACGTTTTTCGAAAGGAACAGATCAGCAATACTATCTGGAGATGGAGGGAAACGCGGTATCCGGTTACGTGAACATAAAGTTTGGAAAGAATCAATGGGATTCCATCAGTTATAGTTTTTTGACGCAGGAAGAAAATTGGAAACAGATCTGTCAGAACTTTTATCAGACCAGCGATAAAGAGATAACAGAGTGGCCTTGTCAGATCAGAAAAGATAATGTGCAGGTTGTGATGGATTATGATCCGAAGGCTGGAAAAGCCAGTTTGTTCATAAGACGTTTATCATAACAAAAAAGGAACAGGAGGAGAGAAAATGCGTTGTAATTATTGCGGGGCAGAAGTCAAAGAGGGAATGAAATACTGTCCGGGATGCGGAAAGGAAATACAGCAGGGAAAAGGTAGCTCGGACCATGGTTCTGGAACGATTTTTCAGCCTGGTGAGGAGCAGAAAAGAGAACAGGAGACACCGATAACACCAAGATCTCCGCAAAAACCGCCTAAGAATAAAAAAACGAAAAAGAAGAGAAAAAAAGCACCGATCATTCTGACCTTGGTGCTGGTAGTGATTCTGGCAGCCGGAGGAGCTGCTTTGACCTTTTATGTGAAGTCTCCGGCAAGAAAAATTGTAAGCCGGATCAGCAAAGGTGATTACAGTGATATCGAACAGCTTTATAAAAACGATGTCAAAGATCATGTTATCCAGGAAATGCTTCTGGACAAGCTGGCGGAGAAAGACTGTGCCACTGTTCTGGACGATTTTAAAGCAGAAAAAATTACATATGAGGAAGCCAGTGAAAAATTAAATGCATATCTTACGCTGGGATCTAAAAAACTGGAAACTGCATTTGGAGAACAGGAAAAAACGTTGGAGAGTCTGAACAGTTCGATGGAAGCATATAAAAAGGCGGAAGAACTGTATGAAGACGGCGACTATGAAGAGGCAATGGAGGCCTATGCGCAGGTCAGTGAGGATGACAGTAATTACGAAGAAGCACAGTCAAAAATGTCTCAGTGTGTTGACAGCTATAAAGCCGAAATTCTGAATAAGACAGAAAATCCGGAAGATGAGCAGGAATATGAAACCGCGATTCAGACGGTAGAAGTTGCCGCCGACATCCTTCCAGATGATGAAGACCTGGCAAACCGCCTGGCTGAGTTGAAGGATTCTTATGCAGCTATGTTGAAAAGCGATGCGCTGGATCATGGAACGCAGTATATGAATGAAGGAAAGTATGAGGAACTGTTTGCACTGTTGAAAAAAGCACAGGAAGTAAATGAAGGTGACTCAGAACTGGATAACCTGGAAAAGAGCGCGGAAGATGCTTATGTAAAAACGGTACAGGACACGGTAGATGATTATCTTACCAAAGATAATTATGACGATGCAATTACCTATCTGAAAAGTGCGACAAGAGTGCTGGAATCCAATTCGACGTTAACTGAGCTTCTGCAGCAGGTGCAGGAGAATGTGCCGGTGAAATTATGTGACTTGAAAATCAGTGAATCTGACCGGTTTGAGTCAGGAGAAGAACTGAAGGTCATGGAAGACAGTGTGGGAAATATCTATAGTCCTGGAAATTTATATAAATTGACACCATATCATGGAAAAGGATATGCATCCTATTATGCGAACGGGGAATATACAAGAATGACCGGAACAATCGCGGTAGCGGATGACAGCAGTAAAGATACCGGAATTGTTACAGTTTATGACGAAAATGAAAAGATTTTGTATACGACGGGAGAAATCACCAGAACAACGGCACCGATTAAAGTGGATGTGGATCTCAGCGGTGTGAAGTGGTTTACTGTTTGCGCAGAAGATAAAGGATGGGATGGATTTAATTGCTTTATTTCAGATTTTGTATTGTATAAAAATTAAAAATACAGAATGACAGACAAAAGGAGAACATAATCATGGCAATGTTTGATGATGTAGATAAGAAACTTTCCGGATGGTTCAATGCCGGAGCAGAAAAAGCAAAGGGAATGTCAGAAACACTTCGGCTTTCCAATGCAATCCGGGAAGAAGAAACGAAGCAGGCCGAGCTGTATCGGCAGATGGGAAAATATTTTTATGATTATTTTGCAGTTGCAGCGGAAGGAAAAATGAAAGAATGGTGCGATGGCGTTAAGGCAAGCCAACAGCAGGTTCAGGTTTATAAAGAACAGATTCAGACATTAAAGGGAACAGTAAGCTGTCCGAACTGTGGGGCCGAGGTTTCTTCTGGTTCTGCATTCTGCAATGTGTGTGGAACGAAAATAGAACACAAAGTGCCCAAAGCCAGTGCGGGACGAATTTGCCCGGTATGTGGTGCTTCTGTTCCGGAAAGTGCAGCGTTTTGTACTTCCTGTGGAACTAAAATTCCGGCAGTGATGGAAGAAGCAAAGAGTGCACCTGCGGTTTCAACAGAGAAAAAGAGATGCACGAACTGCGGAAATGAGCTGGAGGACGGCCAGATGTTCTGCACGGTATGTGGTACAAAGGTTGAACTGGAAAAAGAACAGGAAGTAGTTTCCGAACAGCCAGTGCTGGAAGAAGCGGTGACAGAACAGCCGGTGGAGACAGACAATGCGGTGGCTGAAGAAACGAAAACAGAAGAAAGTTCAGCGGAAGCGGTATGCCCATACTGTGGAAGCGCATTAGAACCTGGTCAGATATTCTGCACGAACTGTGGGCAGAAGCTGGGAGAGTGAGAACCGTCAGATTCATGTTTGCCGAAGAAAATAGGGGAAAAGAAATCAAGGAGCGGATACAGAAAGATTTGAAACAGTATAAAAAAGCAGTGATTCTCACAGGAATGATCCTTGGAACAATGCAGATTCTGTTTCAGACGGTATGTCCTATGCGAATTTTATTTGGAATTCCATGTCCAGGCTGCGGTTTGACACATGCGGGATGGTATGTGATTACCTTTCAATGGAAAAAGGCGTGGCAGTGGAATCCAACAATTTTCTTATGGATTTTCTGTATGGGAAGCTGGTGTTTCTTTCGCTATGTAAAAGCGCAGCAAAGTAAATTCTTTTCTATTATTCTGGTGATTACCTGTGGAGCTACGTTCCTTCGCTACGGTTGGAAATACAAGGAAGAAATTACCAGGGGATTTCTTTGGATGCAGTGGTATATGAAAAAAAGCAAACAATTTATTTATTTTATAAAATGTACAAGAGATGAAGGAGGGAATGTTCTATGAGATGTGAACATTGTGGAACAGAAAATGTGGATGGCGCACGCTTTTGCAAAGGATGTGGTGCGGACCTGACACAGCAGAATGAAGCTGCGAATCAGCCGGCTTGGGGCAGTAACATGAACAATACGAAGACTGCACCAAATCAGAACTATTCGAATATAACCCCGTCACAGGTTGGAGATATGGGCGATTATCAGCCGATTTCCATGTGGGGATATTTTGGATATGAATTATTATTTGCAATTCCATGCGTTGGATTTGTCCTGTTGCTGGTATTTTCCTTTGGCGGAACAAAGAATGTAAATTTACGAAACTTTGCGCGCTCGTATTTTTGCTTTACCATTGTAGTGTTTGTCTTAATGCTGTTTCTTTTCTTCAGCAGCGGTATGGCAGGAATGATGGGCAGAATGTACTATTAAGAAACAAAGCAGATTATGCATTTAAAAATAAATAAATTGTTTGAACTTTAAATGCGTTTGAAAAGAGGAAAAAATATGCAGAAAACAAAAATTGGTATTTCAGCAGGCTGTTTTGGCGCCGTAATTTATCTGGCAGGAGTGACAGGAGGACTTTTGCTGGCAGCAATTTTAATTGGATATGTATTATTGGTAGAAGAAAATCTGTGGTTGAGAAGATGTGCAGTAAAAGCTGGAGCATTGCTGTTTATCTTTTCCATGTGCATTTTGGCGATTGGCCTGATTCCCGATGCGATTAATTGCATAGAGTCATTTTTGTCTGTGATACGGATCAATGCAAACGAAGTTTTTATCACAAATTTAACATCAGCAATTGTTCAGGCAGTACAGATCTGGCAGAAAATTTTATTCCTTGCCTTGGGACTAAAAGCGTTGAACATGAGCACGATTGTTATGCCGGGTGTGGAAAAGTTTGTGGATCAGTGTATGAATATGAACGATAAAATTTAAAAAAGCAGGTAGCCTGTTTGCTTATTGAAAAAGGTGGAAAAATCATGAAAAACAGCAAGTGGAAACGGATATCAAGTATGGGAATAGTAGCTGCAATTGTATTGGCAACAGGAATGTCAGGCTGTGCTTCTGAAAATTCTTAAAGTTCACAAACTTCTCAAACGTCAGAAGGAACAACCACGGAGTTGACTGAAATGTGGGAAAACCAGAAAAAAATGCAGGAAATTATAGATAGTACCAGTGATTCCAATAAGGAAGTTCTGAACAAAGGCTCTGTCATGGAAGTTGTGGATCTAGATGAACTGGATGTTCCGTTTACTTTAGAATTTAAAACAGATGGAACGTATGCGCTGAAATCTGATACAGAGCAGTTTGAGCAAAAATATGAAGAAGTGATAACACGTTATGAAGATGCAATAAAAGCAAAAATAAAAGATACTTTGGAAGCATCGAAAGAGGATGAGGGATATGAGAGCTTGGAAGCATGGGCGGAAGATGCGGGATACGCGAGTACAGAAGAGATGATAAATGATAATCTGGAAGTAAATAAAGCAAATAAACTTCAGCAATTTGAAACTCTGTTTACAGAGCAGGAACGAGAAGGAAAATACGAGGAAAAAGAAGGAAAACTGTATTTATCTAATTCAACGACAGAAGCTGTAAATGAGGAAACTGATTTTTATGCGGACTATGAAATTAAAGATGGACAGCTTACATTAAAAAATGAATCGGAAACAGAAGTTTATTCTAAAAAATAACTGGAAACAGAAAGTTGTTAAGGCGTGAAAAAGGAGAATGAAGGTATGTTTTGTGGAAAATGTGGAGCACAATTGGAGGATGATGCAAAATTTTGTCCGGCCTGTGGCGTTGTTATCGAACAAAATACAGCATCAGAAAAGCAGAAACCATCTGGTTCTGGAATTGCGAAAATTATGAAATCGCCCAGTAGAATGATTGGAGTTGCAGCAGTTGTTCTGGTTGTGATTCTGGCAGTGGTTCTGGGATTTGGAGGAAAAAGTCCGGAAAAAATAGCAGCAAAAGCGTGCGAAACAGAACTTAATCAGGATGTAAAAGGATATTACAAACTGTTGGCACCGCCGTATATTGATTATATGGTTGGGCCATCCGGCTGGTATAGTACAGATGAAGAATTTCAACAGGTACTTGCAGATTCAGCAGAAGAACAGGCACGGCAGATTAGTGGCACCTGTGGGGATGATGTGAAAGTAAAGTGCAAGGCCGAAGATATGGAAACCTGTGATGGAACTGATCTTGCACAGGTCAAATATGAATTACAACATGACTATGATTACGATGCAGACAAAATAAAAGGAGCAGCCGTTGTCACAGTGCGGATTACAGCCAAGGGATCTGAACGGGAGAATGAGTGGACTATGCAGATTTCATGTGTAAAGATTGGCGGTTCCTGGTATGTACATCGTCCAGGCTTTACTTCCGTTTAAAAGAAAAAATCTCCTTTCGGTGATGGAAAGTTTCTGCTGTTACAGAAGATTCTAACACTGCGAGGAGATTTTTTTGATGAATAAAAGCTTTACAGCAGATGGGTGTCTTTGATTCGGAAAAAGCATGTAAAAAAGGAGAACAGGATATGATTTGCCCTAAGTGTAAAAGTGAGATAAAAGATGATTCCAAATTTTGTGGAAAATGTGGTCAGAAAATTCCAAGATGTCCGACGTGTGGGCGGCCAATTCTGGAGCGGGCCAGATTTTGCGTTTACGATGGAACTATGATTCCGGATGATATGTTAAATTTGTTGCCGGAAGAAACGGCAGAGGATATAACAGAAAATCAGGAACAGCAAGAGAGAAGAGAACAGGCAGTAGTGAAAAAAACAGGACGCCAGAAGAAAAAGAAAGTGTTTGTAGTTCTGGGAATTATTCTTGGAGTTGTAGCTTGTGCCGGAGTGGGTTATGCGGCAGTACATGCGTTGTCTGGCAAGAAAAATGTAGATCAGAAACAGGAACAGAAGATAGCCAGAGAAGAAAAGAAGGAAACAACAGCAGTCCCGGAAAAGATCAGTGAGTCTTCCAAATCGAAACAAAAAACGGATCAGGACGAGATTGCGTCTGTGAGCGAAAATACAACAGAAAACCAGGAAACAGATACCAAGGTCAAAACAAAATCAGAAACAGAATATGCGGAAACGGAAGAAAATAAAAAAGCAGTTTCGGAATCCAAGGAAGAAACCAGCACAGTTTCAGAAAGTAAAGCACCACAGATTATACATACATATGAAGTGATTGCAGGAGACCTGTCCTGGGAAGACGCAAAGAATGCCTGTGAGGAAAGAGGGGGATATCTGGCAACGATCACTTCAGAAGAAGAATATGAAAAAATCGGTGAAATGGCAGACCGGTCAGGCCTCACGTATCTCTGGCTGGGCGCGAAACTGCAGTCGGATACGGAAGAATGGAAACAGGCAGGATGGATCACAGGAGAAGACTGGACCTTTGATAACTGGTATCCGGGAGAACCAAGCAGGCAGGATGCGGATGGAACAAAAGAGTTATTTCTGTGCATGTGGAAAGCAAAATATAACGAAGAAGAAATTGGCTGGACCTTTAATGATCAGAGAAATGATATCGTAGGTGCTTTTCCGAAGATTGCCGGAAAGGTTGGGTATGTCTGCGAGTATGAAAGAGAAACAAACGGATGAAGAAGAAAAACAGAAAAAGGATGATTTTTGGGATCGCTGGAATTTTGTTTATGGCAGGTGCGGTGATTGGAATCATTGGTGTCCTGGAAAAAGGTGAAAAAGAGCAGAAACAGACACGGACCAAAACAGATACGATAGAAACTGCATCGGAATTGGAACAGGAAAAGGGCATGCCAACCGGTTCGGATGATGAAAAAGTAAAAACAGAAACGACACCGAAAGGAACCGAAGAAGAAGTTACGGCAGTGACGGAAAGTCCTGAAAGAACGGAGACAGAAGATATCGCAGAACCGTTGGAACAGGCTGGAAAAAGGGGTGACGATGAAAAAAAGACCGACGAACAAACAGAACAAACAGTAGAAGAAAAAGCACAGAATATGATGGAACATATGAGTCTAGAAGAAAAAATTTACCAATTGTTTGTGGTAACGCCGGAACAACTTACTGGTGTATCAACAGTAACGATGGCTGGAGACACGACAAGGGCTGCATTGGAAGCGCAGCCGGTAGGTGGAATTGTGTTTTTTGCACCTAACTTGCTGAATCGGGAACAAACGATAACGATGATCCAGAATATGCAGTCCTATTCGAAGACAGGGCTATTCATTGCAGTAGATGAAGAGGGCGGAAGCGTAATGAGACTGGGAAATAATTCTGAAATGGGAATTACCGCAATTCCGTCTATGGAATCGGTCGGGGATACGGAGGATATCAGTCAGGCTTACCGGGTTGGAAATACGATTGGAAGCGAAATCTCGCAGCTTGGATTTAATCTCGATTTTGCACCAGTCGCCGATGTGAATTCCAATCCGAACAATACTGTCATTGGTTCCCGTGCATTTGGTACAGATCCAGAGAAGGTGGCTGAGATGGTTGCTGCCTGCGTAAAAGGATTTCGCGACAGTGGGATGGTGTGCACGTTAAAACATTTTCCAGGCCATGGCGATACGGAAGAAGACAGTCACTATGGAGAGGCAAAAAGCTGGAAAACATTGGACGAGCTTCGAACATGTGAATTGCGCCCTTTTCAGGCGGGGATAGAAGCAGGAGCATCCATGATTATGGTGGGCCATATTACACTGCCAAATGTAACAGAAGAAATTCCAGCAACGTTGTCACATGATATTGTTACGGGAATTCTGCGTGAGGAGATGAAATATAACGGGATCATTATTACCGATTCTATGGCGATGAACGCGATTGCCAATTGGTATTCGTCCGATGAGGCGGCTGTAAAAGCTATACAGGCAGGATGTGATATGATTTTAATGCCATATCAGCTGGAAAGTGCCGTAAATGGTATAGAAACAGCAGTGAATTCTGGGGACATAACGGAAGAAAGAATAGAAGAAAGTGTTTTACGGATTCTGAAAGCAAAACTAGAGGCTGGTATTATAGAATAGTTTTGAATGGATTTGTCCGATGAGAGAGGAGAAAAGAAATGTTCTGCGAAAAGTGTGGGAAGGAAATCAAAGACAATGTAAAGTTCTGTCCATTTTGTGGAAACAAAGTTTCGGAAAAAGTGGAATCCCGCCAGGCGGTGCAAAAGCAAACTTCAAAAGAAACTAAAAAGAAAAAATGGCTCTGGATGGTCGGTGTAGCTGTGATTCTTGCGGCAGGAGGGGGAATTGCACTTGGTTTAAATCAAAATCCCAAGCCCCAGTCAGATCCGCAGGCAGCAACAGCAAAAAATGAAAAAGCTGTAGAAAATAAGGACACAAAAGAAGAAGCAAACGGAATTCAGAATGCAGAAGAAGCGCAGGCATGGCTGGTAGAGCAAAAAGAGGAACTTGGATTGGAAAATGCGCTTTCCGAATTGAAAGAGACATCCACTGCAGAAGTAAGCGGCGATCATTATTACCGCTTTGAACAGAATTATGAGGGAATCCCTGTATATGGAAGAGCAATCGTGGTTGCAGTGGATCAGGATGGAAATGTGGCATCGGTGACCGGAAATGCAACGGATGTTGCAGAGGATCTTAATTTAACTCCATCGATTACCAAAGAACAGGCAGTGGAAAACATCCAGCAGTATGCTTCGGAAACACTTGGAATGGATGAAGTGGCTAATTTGGATGAAATTAATCTAAATCAGGAGAATCTTTGTGTTTATAACATGAATGATACTATGAGGCTGGCATATCGGATTCCGACAGAATCGTATCAATTTCTGGTAGATGCGAATCAGGCAGAGGTACTGGAAGCGGTGCCGGAGCTGTATGAAGAATCTGTAATTTATACGGATACAAATGGACAGCAGGAAATCGAGGGAACAGATCCAGTTGATGGATATTATGTGCTGAAGGATCAGAAACGAAATATTTATATGTATGATGCGGGCGGTCAGACCTATATGGATCCAGCTTCTGGTCTGAGCTATCCGGAAGTATTGCAGCAGGTTCGAAGCAAGGATACTATATTTGGAAATGAAGATGATACGCCACAAACATCCGCAGAAGTTTATTCTGATTTAAATACGATTGGCTCGATTTATGATTATTTTCTGAAAAAACATAAAGAAAATGGCTGGGGAGTTCTTGCAGTTGTCAGCAATGATGAATTAGGAGCACAGCAGGGAAACAATGCGGCTGCAGGGGTTGTGGATTATAAAGATCGTCTTGCAGATGCAATACAAGATTATGATGAGAACGCATATCAGGGGAAAATAGGATGGATGGATCTTGGAACTGCGTATTTAGGAAAGGGAACTGAGTCGCTAGACGTAATTGCCCATGAATATACACATATCATTACTCGAAAATATGCGAAATGGAGTTCTGGAAACAGAGAAACCGGTGCGATAAACGAAGGAATTTCGGATATTTTTGGGGAAATTCTTGCAGAAGCTGTCGGAGATGGAGCTGACTGGGAGATGGGAAACCGAATCATACATAATCCATATGAGAATGGATATCCGAGAAGCACTGGTGCTAATGAAATCTTACCGAACGACAGGATTAACGTGCGAAACAAAGATGGGGAGGAATCTCAGACAGACTATGCACATGGATATTCCACCGTCATTTCGTATACGGCATATTTGATGAAAAATGGATTAAATGAAAGCGGCCAGGGGCAGTTATCCTGGGAGGAACTCAGTGAATTGTGGTACAGAGTTATCGTCATGATGACATCGGACTGTGATTTCGCGCAGTGCCGGGCCTTTGCGGAATATGCCGCTGATGCGATGGAAGAGTTGACAGAAGAACAACGGATTTTGGTGAAAAGAGCATTTGATGTTGTTGAAATTTTTGATGCAGAAGAAGCGATTAACAATATCGAATATGATATCAAACCAGGCAGCACACTGCGGGTTTATGACAAAAATCAGGACTATTATAGCGGCTATGTGCTGAAGATCATGGGAATAAGCGGAGAAGAAAAGATCCTGGAAGACAGAAAAGTCAGCCTACGTCATCAATACAACAAAGAAATACAGGTAAAGGAAGCAGGCCCGTATGAACTGAATCTTCCAAATGGAATCTATCATTTGACTATAAGTAATCCAGATCGGAACGGAACGTATTCTTTTGTGGTGAAAGTAGAAGAAAATGGCAGTGATGATGCAATTCTCGTTTCCACAGACTATGAGCCGCCGATGATTGTGAATATTACGGATGAGCCGGTGAAATACAAAGAGGAATTGTATGATGAAGTATTTCAGGAATACCGGGATGCGACGGATGCTTATATAGCCGGCGGAACAGATGCTATTTCAGGAAAGTTTCTGTATATTGATGATTTTTTGATTTCACATGGCTGGCAGATCTGGTATGGATATTATGACATTGATGGAAATGGAATACCAGAACTGCTGATTAGTTATGAGACGATAACTGGAACAGAGTATAAAACGGTAGATGTTCTCTCACAGGATGGAAAAAGCGTTCAGAGAGTGGGGGAGGATGACACCTTCTCCGCCTATACAGAATCACATATTTATACAAGTGGTGTGATCTACAGCGACGCGGGGGATCAGGGAAACTATTATAAAATCAATGCAAATGGATATAGTCTGGACAAGATTGACTGTCCTGCAGAACTTGGGGAAAAAATTAGCGTAGACTGGAAACCACTGGAACTGACACAGAATGACTCTGTGCAGGATGATACTTCTTCGGATGAGAATGTTATGAGTGCAGAAGAAGTGTATCAAAAGTTGGAAGAGCATTATGCGCAGGGAACGATTGATTCCCCGGGAGAAGATCTTGCGGTCATGGAAGGAAGTGTAAATGGGACAACGTACAGCACAACCGTACGATGCGGCATGCCTGGAAACCCGTCTGCATCGCAGGCTCTGTATGAGGTAAGCGTTGATATGGTAACCGGAATTGCATCGCAGACAAGGATGCTGCTGCCTGATGGGAAGGTGGAACAGTTTAGTCTGAGGGATAATTAGAACACCAGGAGAAAAATAAATAATATGTATCGTCCCGCTGCTGATGAATAGCTTGTCAGCAGTGGGACTTTTTCTGCCTAAAACTTCAATTCCCTGCACCGATCCAGGCATTCAAAGATCTCCTGCCGTCTCGGCCGCGCCAGATCCCCAGGTCTTCCAGGAGCGAGAAGAGAAGCAAGTCCTTTTTCATCCATCTGCCGTTCCAGCAGATCGACAACCTGCACCAGTGTTTTGCGTCCGTCCATCCTGCGTTCCGCCGCATCCAGCAGAAGTGCCGCCAGTCCATTCAGCTGTTCGCTGTCGGTCAGCTGTTCCACAGCACGCAGATCGGTCAGTGATTTATTAATGAGAATAGATTCGCGTCCCATGACTTTGACTTTCGTGCGGTCGCTGCCAGTCAGCGCTTTCGACGGCTGCGGGCGGCGCTGGAAGGATGGAACGGCGAAAGGACGCACCGATGCGGTAAAAGGCGGGAACTCCGCTGCTGTGGTTTTGGCACGCTCCGTAATATCGTAAGGAACGTATTCCTTCATCTGAATCACCGTATCCGCCACATGGAAGTAAGATCCAGAGCTTCCGGCGACGAGGATAGACGAGATCCCAAGCTTCTCATACAGATCCCGCACACGGCTGATAAACGGCGTGATCGGCTCTTCACTGTCCGCAACGACGCGCTGCATCAGCTCATCCCGCACCATAAAGTTTGTGGCGGAGGTATCCTCGTCGATCAGAAACAGGCTTGTACCGGCCTCAATGCCTTCAATGACATTGGCAGCCTGCGAGGTGCTGCCGCTGGCGTCTGCGGTCGAGAAGGAAGTGGTGTCGCTCTTTCCAGGCAGATCATGGATGAAGAGGGAGATATCGACATTGCTGATGCTGCGGGAGTCCTCTGAGCGGAGTTTTACGGCACTCGCATCAGTGATGACATATTCGCGTCCATCCCCGGCGATATGGTTGTACACGCCGCGCTCCAGCGCCTGCAGCAGGGTGGACTTTCCGTGGAAACCTCCGCCGACAATCAGGGTAACACCCAGCGGAATGCCCATGCCGGAAATAGATCCGCGGTTCGGGAGATCGAGGGTGACGCGTAAGGATTCCGGCGAGACAAACGGAACGGCGTGTTTCATCGGCAGGTCAGAGACACCGGTCTCACGTGGGAGAATGGAGCCGTCGGCGATGAAGGCGGTGAGTCCTTTTTCTTTTAATGCGGCGCGGATCGCCTGCTGATCTTCACAGAGACGGGCGACACCGGCGCATGCTTTCGGATCCAGACTGCGGTACAGAAGCGATTTTTCCACGCAGCCCGGCAGGAAGTCGAAGAGAATGCGGATCAGTTCCTGCGAGGCGATGGTGCGGCCATTGGCGGGAAAGCCGATTTCCATGTTGACGATAAGACTGCCGTCGGACGGATTTAAAACGCAGGCAGTGCGCTCGAGAATTTCCTGGCCGCAGCGGCTGACGCCAAGCAGACCGCTTTTGCCGGAGCCCTTCGCGCGGAACGAGTACGGTGCGATCGCGCGCGCAAACTGGCGCAGCAGGTAATCCTGAAGGGCGACGCGCTTCTCATATGTGTCGTAGAGCGATGTTGGAAATGCGGCGGTTTTTCCATTGATATGGACGCTGACACGCGACGGGGCAGCGAACGGATCGCCCTGGACATGGTCGATGGAGAGGGTGTAGCGCGGAAACTGGTAAGCACCGCGGGTAGATTTATAGGCGGGATAGCTTTTGTGGTTGATGCCAAATAAAAGCTGTTTCAGATCATTTGCGGACTGCATGAGAAAAACTCCTTTCAAAACGAATGTTTATACATAGAAATCATTTTGTGATAACTATAGCACAGCAGCGCGGAAAAATGCAAAGAAAAAGAGCGAAAAGCCTTCCCCACAGAAAAGGAGACGTTTCGCTCTTTTTGCATAGCGGCTGCCAGACGTTACGTTGCCTGTTTTGCGCGCCGCGTGTGCTCAAAATACCCTGCAGTGCCACAAAAAATGTTTTTCCATTTCCATTCAGGTATCCCATCATGGAGAAGTTGATGCCGACGATCACACAGTCCACTGCGTAGGAGCGGAGATAATCGGCTGCGGCCGCGATGACGTCCTTATCATCCGAGAAGAGACGGGCAAGAAGCGCACCGAGGGAGAAGCTGAACAGAAAAACGGCAAGTCCCACCGCGAATGTCCAGATCATGCCGAGATACATGGATGAGCGGGCACGCTTGTATTCTCCGGCACCGACGTTCTGTGCGGAGAAGGTGGAAACAGCGGAAACATCTGCCGTGGAGGCAAACTGGCCGACGACCATCAGATCGACGGTTCCATACAGTGCCTGGAGCAGATTGGCGCCGAATACGGGGAGCATAAAAAGCAGAATCAACGTTTGGAAACACTCTGGCGTTTCACAAGTTTCGTTGCCATGCACATCTTCAGACACTCACGTTTCGGATCAGCTACGCGGTCGAGCAGACGCTGAACAGCGGTGGCGCCGAGCTCGCGTTTTCGGACCTTCATGGTGGAAAGCGGAGGAACCATCATATCGCACATCGGAACGTCATCAAAGCCGATGATGGAGACATCCTCCGGGATGCGGTAGCCATTTTCACGCAGCGCACGCATGGCGGCCGCAGCGATGATGTCATTGTCGGCAAAGTAAGCATCTGCGATCGGAGCTTTCGACTCGAGAAGGCGCAGCATGTCGCGGTAGCCCTCGTCCGAGGTAGGGGAAACCGGGTGGACATATGGATGCGAGGTGCTGATACCGTTTGCACGGAGCGCTTTGTAGTAGCCGTCGGCGCGTTCGGAGAAGTTGCTGATGTCGAGGTTCGAGTGAAAGTAGCCCACGTTTTTGTGTCCGCACTGGATCAGATAATTTGTGGCGTTGAACGCCCCCTGAATGTTGTTGATCAGAACGCAGTCGTAATCGAGCTCATCGTAATAGCAGTCCACGACAACGATCGGAACAGAAAAATCGCGGAACTTGCGGAAATCGGACGGAGCCATTTCGGTTGCAAGAAGCAGAATGCCTTCACAGTCCACAGCGCGGAGTGCATCGAGCTGGCTGTCAATATCCATGGTCTCATAAAAATAGGAGATATGAAGCGCACAGCCCTGGCGGGTGCATTCGGTGGAGATTCCTTCGGTCAGCTGGGAGAAAAACGGTGTGTCGGCAGCAACCTTTCCGTGCTTTTTGTAATTGACCAGCTGAATAATGCGGGAGGAAGCGCCGGAGGATTCATTTTTTTTCGGCGCATAGCCATACTCGGCTGCGGTTTTTAAAACCAGCTCTCTTGTGGCATCGCTGATGCCGGGTTTGTTATTGAAAACCATAGAAACCGTGGCAGGCGATACGTTGATCAGCTTTGCCAGTTCTTTCGCAGAAATATTCATAAGAGTTCAGCTCCTGTTCGATAAAATCAGCCCGCATGGTGCTTTCGTTTGTTTTTTGCATGCGGGGTGTTGAAATTTATTTCAGTATTTATTTGAAAAATGTTAAACTTATGCATTGATTTTAATATGAATTAAAAAAGAAGTCAACTTCTGAACTGTAAAAAAATGAAATATGAAGAAATGCATAAAGACAGCCATTCTTTTTTGTGTAAATTACTAAAAAAGATTTAATAAAGCTGAATGGATGTTGACAAGTTCAAAAGAATTTAGTAATATAAGAGCCATAAAGAACAGGAAAATTCAAGATATAATTTAGCAGAATTTAAAGAAAATTAAGAGGAGGAAATGAATATGAAATCAATTAAGATCGGATTTGCACCTACGAGAAGAAGCATTTTCAGTGCCCCGGATGCCGTAAAATACGCCAACCTGACGAGAGAGCGTTTAAAAGAGCTCGGCGTTGAATTTGTTGATATCACAGACATCAATGAGGAGGGTCTGTTTTACGATGAGGCGGACCGTGAGAAAATCCAGGAGAAATTCCGCCGTGAGAACGTAAAGGGAATTTTCTTCCCGCACGGAAACTTCGGAACGGAATATGTCTGTGCAAGACTGGCAAAAGAAATGGGTCTTCCGGTACTCCTCTGGGGACCACGCGATGAGAGACCGGATGAGAACGGTGTGCGTCTCCGCGACAGCCAGTGCGGCCTGTTCGCAACCGGAAAAGTGCTGCGCCGTTTTGGCGTTCCGTTCACCTACATGACAAACTGCCGCCTGACCGATCCGGAATTTGAGCGCGGCATCAAGGATTTCCTCGCCGTATGTAATGTGGTAGATACCTTCCGTCACACCAGAATCCTTCAGATCGGACCGCGTCCGTTCGACTTCTGGTCCACCATGTGCAACGAGGGCGAGCTGCTGGAAAAATTCAATATTCAGCTTTCCCCAATTCCGCTTCCGGAGCTGACCGAAGAGATGAAAAAAGTAAAAGCAGAGGGCAGCGAGGTAGAAAAAGTCGTTGCATACTGCAATACCAATATGTGTGTAAAGATCAAACCGGAAGAACTGGAAAATGTAGCAGCTCTGAAGGTTGCGATGAAAAATCTGGCTGCAAAATATTCCTGCAATGCCATCGCGATCCAGTGCTGGAACGCGCTGCAGGGTGAGATCGGCATCATGCCGTGTGCGGCAAACTCACTGCTGAACGAAGAGGGAATTCCGGTTGTCTGTGAGACCGATATCCACGGAGCCATCACCGCTCTGATGGTAGAGGCTGCCGGCAGAAACGACAAGAGAAGCTTCTTTGCTGACTGGACGGTACGTCACCCGGACAACGAGAACGGCGAGCTGCTGCAGCACTGCGGACCGTGGCCGATTTCTGTTGCACAGGAAAAACCGACGATCGGTTATCCTCTGGCATTCAGCCATCCGGGCGCTGTAGAGGCACAGGCAAAATTAGGTGAAATGACACTGGCGCGTTTCGACGGAGACAACGGAGAGTACTCCCTGCTGCTTGGAAATGCAAAAGGTGTCGAGGGACCTTACACGAAGGGAACCTACGTATGGGTTGAGGTACAGAACCTGAAACGCCTCGAGGCAAAAATCGTGGAAGGACCGTACATCCACCACTGTGTCGGTATCCACGAGAACGTTGTGCCGGTTCTGTATGAAGCATGCAAATACATCGGTATTGCCCCGGATTTATATGATCCGATCGAGGAAGATGTCAAAGCATATTTAAGAGGAGAATGAAAATCATGAGTGAATACAAGGAATTGAGTTGTCTGGCGTATGATCTGCGGAAGAAAGTAGTGGAAATGGTAGTTTCCGGCAAGGGCGGCCACATCGGTGGTGACATGAGTGTTATTGATGTGCTTGTGGCGCTGTATTTTAAAGAGATGAACATCAGCCCTGAGAATGTGGATGACCCGGACCGCGACCGCTTTGTGATGAGTAAAGGTCATTCCGTTGAGGCATATTATGCAGTACTTGCGGCAAAGGGGTTCTTCCCGATGGAAGAGGTCATTGAAAAATTCTCCAAATTCGGCAGCCCGTACATCGGCCATCCGAATAATAAACTGCCGGGCATCGAGATGAATTCCGGTTCTCTCGGCCACGGACTTCCGGTCTGCGTGGGAATGGCGCTGGCAGGAAAAATGGATAAAAAAGATTATCGTGTCTACACCGTTATGGGTGACGGCGAGCTGGCAGAAGGCTCTGTCTGGGAGGGCGCAATGTCCGCAGGAAACTACAAGCTGGACAACCTCTGTGCGATCGTAGACCGCAACCGTCTGCAGATCTCCGGAAATACCGAGGATGTCATGAAACAGGACAGCCAGGAGGAGAGATGGGCAGCGTTCGGATGGAATGTTCTTTCCGTACCGGGCAACGATATGGACGCGCTCGTTCATGCGTTTGAGCTGGCGAAACACTGCAAGGGAAAACCGACGGTTATTATTGCAAACACAACGAAGGGCTGTGGTTCTTCCGTGATGGAAAATAAGGCGGAGTGGCATCATAAAGTGCCGACACCGGAGGAAGTAGAACAGATCATGAAGGATCTGGATGAGAGAAAGGAGGCACTGTCATGAATAAGATTCCAAACAGACAGGCCATTTGCGAGGTTTTAATGAAACATGCCGAAACGGATAAAGATATCGTGGTGCTCTGCAGCGATTCCAGGGGAAGTGCTTCCCTGACACCGTTTGCAAATGCGTATCCGGAGCAGTTTGTGGAGATGGGTATTGCGGAGCAGGATCTGGTCAGCGTTTCTGCCGGTCTTGCAAAATGCGGCAAGAAAGCATTTGCGGCATCTCCGGCGTGCTTCCTTTCTACAAGAAGCTATGAGCAGGCGAAAATTGACTGTGCATACTCCAACACCAATGTAAAGCTGATCGGCATCAGCGGCGGTGTGAGCTACGGCGCACTCGGCATGAGCCATCATTCTGCACAGGACATCGCAGCAATGGCAGCTATTCCGAACATGCGCGTTTATCTGCCAAGCGACCGCTTCCAGACAGCAAAACTGGTTGAGGCGCTTCTTACCGATGAAAAACCGGCTTATATCCGTGTGGGAAGAAATGCCGTTGAGGATATTTACAGCGAAGAAAATACACCGTTTGAGATGGATAAGGCAACGGTTCTGTCGGAAGGCACCGATGTTTTACTGGTAGCCTGCGGTGAGATGGTCCGTCCGGCGCTGGATGCAGCTGCCATGCTGAAAGAAGAGGGAATCAGCGCAGGACTGCTCGATATGTACTGTGTGAAGCCGTTGGACAAAGAGGGTCTGGTAAAGGCTGCCAAGGCGGCAAAAGTTGTTATTTCGATCGAAGAGCATGCTCCATTCGGCGGTCTTGGATCGATGGTGAGCCAGGTGGTTGGCGCGGAGTGCCCGCGCAAAGTTGTCAACATGGCACTGCCGGATGCACCGGTCATTACGGGAACTTCCAAAGAAGTTTTTGATTACTATGGACTGAATGCCGAAGGTATTGCAGCGAAAGCGAAAGAATTACTGAAATAAAGATGTTTATGACGTTCCTGCGTGCCCGGACTGTGGAAGGCCCGGGGGTGCAGGGACGTTTCTATTTTATGATAGTAATGGAGTGAAAACATGGAAAAAAGGTATATGATCGGAATTGACCAGAGCACGCAGGGAACGAAAGCGCTGCTCTTTGATGGTGAAGGACATTTACTGCGCCGTACCGACCTGCCGCACCGGCAGATCATCAACGAAAAGGGCTGGGTGTCCCATGATCTGAATGAGATTTACCAGAATACCGTACAGACGGTAAAAACGCTGGTGGCAGAGTCCGGTGTTGCACCGGAAGAAATCGCCGGAATCGGCATCAGCAATCAGCGTGAGACAACGGCAGTCTGGGACAGGGTGACAGGCGAACCGCTGGAGGATGCGATTGTATGGCAGTGCGGACGCGCAAGCGGGATTGCGCAGGAGATTGCGGAGCAGGGATATGCAGAACAGATCCGTGAAGCGACGGGTCTGCAGCTTTCCGCTTATTTCCCGGCTGCGAAGATGGCATGGCTGCTTCGAAATGGCGGAGAGGAAAGACAGAAGCGTGCGGAAAACGGCGAGCTGTGTCTGGGAACGATTGACAGCTGGCTGGTTTACAAGCTGACGGGGGATCATGCGTTTAAGACGGATTTTTCAAATGCATCGAGAACGCAGTTGTTTAATTTGAAAACGCTGGCGTGGGATGAGAAGATCTGTGAGATGTTCGGGATTCCGGCCTGCGCGCTGGCCAGGGTGTGTGATTCCGATGCGGTGTATGGAACAACGACGCTGGAAGGGCTGTTTTCCGAGCCGGTTCCGATCTGTGGTGTATTAGGCGACTCTCATGCGGCTTTGTTCGGACAGGGCTGCTTAAAACCGGGCATGATCAAGGCAACATATGGAACGGGTTCTTCGCTGATGATGAACATTGGAGACAGGCCGATTCAGAGCAGCCATGGTGTAGTGACTTCCCTTGCGTGGGGAAGAGGCGGCAAGGTGGACTATGTGCTGGAAGGCAATCTGAATTACACCGGAGCTGTAATTACCTGGCTGAAGGATGACCTGAAACTGATTTCTTCGGCAAAAGAGACGGAAAGTCTGGCGAGAGAGGCAAATCCGGCGGACCGCACCTATCTGGTTCCGGCGTTTACCGGGCTTGGGGCGCCGTACTGGGACGAGAAAGCAACGGCATCGATCAGCGGAATTACACGTACCACAGGAAAAGCGGAGGTGGTAAAAGCGGCACTCGATTGCATCGCGTATCAGATCACCGACCTCGTCCGTGCGATGGAGCAGGATACCGGCATGCGGATCGAGGAACTCCGCGTGGACGGCGGCCCGACACGAAACGGGTATCTGATGCAGTTCCAGAGTGATATTGCAAATAAACGCGTGAACATTCCGGACGCGGAGGAGCTTTCCGGCATCGGGGCGGCTTATATGGCCGGTATTTCAGCCGGGGTCTACGATCTGGAAAAACTCGCGGGAAATATGAAACGAAGTGTGTATGAGCCGAAGATGGACGACGAAATCCGGGAGAAGAAGTATGCCGGATGGAAAAAGGCTGTCGACGGGGTATTAAGTAAATAGAGGGGCGGGAGGCCTTTTGCGCCTGACGGTGGGATGACGAAGGGGGATGCGGGCATTACTGTACACTCGGCAAACACGCGTTTATGATAAGAAAACGAAGACGCATACGTGTGTGATTGAGAAATTCGAAAAATAAAATATTCTATAAACAAAAAGGAACGATTTGGATAGAACGTTCCTTTTTGTTTATAGAGAATAAATTGTACAGAAACAAAAGGCGCTGTATAAACAGCGCGTAATGCTGATAGAATGCGAGAAAACAGCAAGAAAAAGAGGATTAAACTTGTAGTTCAATGAAGAAAAGAATAGATGTGGTATAGTATCAAGAAAAGGGGATTTCGCATGAATGAAATTTCAATAGAAGATGTATTAGAGCGTGTCTGAAAAAAGAGGAGGGACAAGAGTTTGTCCGGTAAAAAACAGAAAGTATGGTAAGATAAGCTGGTAATGGAGAACGTATGCAGATTCGTATGGATGAAAAATGGAGGGTTCTGTTTATGGCTACTTACGTTATTTCTGATATTCACGGTGAGTATGAGAGATTTATGGAGCTGCTGGAAGAAATCGAGTTGAAAGATACAGATACGCTCTATATTCTGGGGGATGTCTTGGACCGGGGGGAGCATCCGATTAAGGTGGTATTGAAACTGATGGAAATGCCGAATGCGTTCTGCATCGTCGGGAACCATGAGGTGATGGCGCTGGAATGTCTGCGGTTTCTCTGTCAGGAAATCACAGATCTTGCCATCGAGGAAGTGGATGCTGAACTGTTGGACAATCTTGTTCTCTGGAAGTATAACGGCGGTGATTCTACGATCCGGGAATTCCGGGCGCTGGATCCGGAGATGCGGGAGGAAGTGCTGAATTTTCTGGAGGATTTCAATCTGTATGAGGAGCTTACAGTGGGAGAAAAACAGTATCTGCTGGTGCATGGAGGGCTGGGTGGATTCACACCGGAAAAGAGGATCGAGGAATATTCCCTGCACGATCTTGTATGGGACAGACCAGATTATCAGAAGGAATACTTTGCGGATACAAATCTGGTAACAGGGCATACGCCGACGCAGACGATTCCTGACAATGACAATCCTGGATATATTTATAAAAAATATCACCACATTGCGATTGACTGCGGCGCATGCTTCCCGGGAGGGCGGCTGGCGGCAATCTGTCTGGAAACGGGGGAAGAGTTTTACAGTTCGGACAACAACAGGTGAAAGATTTTGGACGTTCCATGATGCCAGCATCAGAAGGCCGGGACTCGGAACCAGCAGAACAAGCGGGAAGATTTTTGAGACAGGACATGCCAAAACACAAGCAGGAAAGCCGTTTTTGGAAAAAATGAGCGGATTACGAAAGCTTTGAAGATTGCAGGAACAGCATAAAAGTTGCGAAAGAAAAGGAGTAATTTTGGATGCACTATATTATTACAGATATACATAACGACAGCTGGCGTTTCATGAAATTGCTGGAAAAAATGGATCTCAAAGAGGACGATCACCTGTACCTGCTTGGCGATTTGTTTGACCGCTGCAAGGATCATCCAGACCCGGCGGGCGTGTATTTTCAGGTACTGAAGCTGGGGAAAAAATGTACTGTGATCCGCGGCAACCACGATCATTGGCTTGCCAATTACATTTTCCGCTATTACGGGATGGATGAGAGAGACCGCGCCCTCCTGCAGCCGTATCCGTACAATTCCTTCCATCTTTTACAGGAACGCCTGACGGAAGTTGATTTAAAGCAGCTCGCAGAGCGCATCCTTTCCTGGCCGGTACAGGTGGAAATCGAGGTGAACGGTCAGCCGTATCTGCTTGCCCATGCCTGTACGGCAGAACCGGGGAAATGGAAACTGGACAACTATTATCTGATGGGAGATTTGTGGTACAAGGTTTTTCTCCATGAGGGAGTGCATGGATATATTTCCGTCTGTGGCCATCAGAACATGGGAAATGGATCCATCTGGAAGAATAAAAAAGAAAACGTTTATCTGTGTGACTGCGGCTGCGGCTTCGAGAATGGAAGACTGGGATGCCTTTGCCTGGAAACGAAGGAAACTTTCTATGCATGAACAGGGGAAAAGCAATGAAACGATATATGATGTCAGATATTCACGGATTTCTGGAGGCGTTCGAGACAGCTCTGAAAAAAACAGACCTTTCGGGGAAAAACCAGCTGATTCTGCTGGGCGATTACATAGACTATGGGCCGGACAGCCGGGCGGTGCTGGAAAAAGTCAGGGCATTGCAGGAAAAATATGGTTCGGAAAAAGTCATTGCCCTGATGGGAAATCATGAAAAAGCACTGCTGGACTGGCTGGAAGAATATGCGGATGTCAACCGGCATATCGGCAGTGTGGAGCGATATCGCAGCCGGGAATGGCTGGCATCGGATGCAGATGGAGATTATGAAACACTGCGAAGCTTTCTGAAAGAAGAACATTTTCGAGAATTTCTGGAAAAAGAAGCACTCCTTTCCGCAGATTCCCAAAATGCAGAAGCAGTACGGCTGATGCTCGAAGATGCGGGGGAACTGATCACCTGGATGTGCCATCTTCCTTATTTTTATGAAACAGAGCGCCAGATTCTGGTGCACGCCGGAATTGCCGAATGGGGCGAAAAAGACTGGCTGTGCGTGACCAGCAGAGAGCTGATGGTGGGGAAAAGAACGGTAAGCCGCGGAGCATTTTATAAGGATGTGATTGCGGGGCACATTTCCACAGCAAAAATCAGCGGAAACAGGACATATGACGGTATCTGGCACGACGGTCAGAGCCACTATTATCTCGATGGAACCACCTGGCGGAGCGGAAAAATTCCAGTGCTGGAATATGACAGTGAAACGGGAAAATATAGAGAAATAGGGTGAGACATATTGTAATGCAGCACAGCAAAATCACGGCAGGACGGAAAAAGTGATTTAAACGAATCGAGCAAGGAGTGAAGCGGCTTGTGAATATCCGCTTTGACAAAGACACAGGATCCGAACAGAAGGGAGTACATCAGATGCATTTACCAGTTAGTGTAACACAGGATGAATTATTAGAAGTTTTGCTTCAGGTTGCGCCGGTACGGCCGGTCTTTATCTGGGGTGCACCCGGCATCGGAAAATCCGCGTTAGTGGAAAAATTCGCAGATGAAGTCGGCCTGCCGTGCGTGTCGCTCCTTGGAAGCCAGCTCGCGCCGGAGGATATCATCGGCATTCCGCAGATCCGGGGCGAGACCTCGGAATTTCTTCCGCCGAAAATGATCGCCAGAAAAGAGCCATATGTCCTGTTTCTGGATGAACTCAACGCCTGTACGCAGGAAGTACAGAAGGCCTTTTATTCCCTGATCCACGAGCGGCGGATCGGGGAATACCATCTTCCGGAGGGAAGTATTGTGATCGGAGCAGGAAACCGTGCCGAGGACAGCGCAATTGTAAAAACGATGTCCTCTGCTCTTTTAAACCGTATGTTCCATGTGCAGCTGAAAGCCGATGCAGGACAGTGGATCAAATGGGCACAGGCAGAAGGACTCCATCCGTGGGTGATTGACTATATCATCCAGCGGCCGGATCACCTCTTTTCCGAACCGCCGAAAACCGAAGAGCCGTTTTCCACCCCGCGCTCCTGGCACATGCTGAGCGATGCGTTGAAGGAATACCGGGCCGGGGAGCAGGACATTCCGCAGGAAACATTAAAAATGATGGCGTACGCCTGCCTCTTGGAACAGCATGCGGGGATGTTTCTTGCTTATACAAAAACACTGCGCAACACACATCTTCTGGATGACATTATCGCGCAGAAAGCAAAATGGCCGGACAAGCCGGAAAACCGGGATGTGCTGTATTTCCTCGCACAGTCCTTCCGAGCCAGACTGCTTGCAGAACTGCCGAAAAGCAAACAGGGAATTTCCGGCGGCATGCTTTCCTTTGCGTACCGCGCCAAGGGCATGATCAAAGAACTGGCCGTCATCAACTTCGAAATCGCTCAGATGACCGTTGCAGCTGATGGAGCGGAGGCTCTGCCGGACTGGTTTATGATGGAAATCATCCGTGATCTGCCGCGTCTTGTCAGCTGAAAATGCGGTTCGTGAGTTCCGCAGAGACCCGGTGAAAAGAAATACAGATTTGACAAACAGGAAGGAGAAAAGGATGCCGTACCTTCGAAGCAGATATTACCGCGAAGAAGAAAAGCCGGCCGGATACCGCAGAGTGGAGGCAGGCTTCGGACTGTTGGAAAAAAATACACTGTTCCATCAACTGGATGGATATATCAATGCAAAGCCCTCCCATCTGAATGCAAAAGGAAGTCTGGCCTGTGTTACAAAAGATGGAGATATTTATGTCAACATGCGGGCAAATCTGTCACCGGAACAATGGTGTTATGTGATGGCGCACAACCTTCTGCATCTGGCGTTCGGCCACTTTGATAAAGTGAACATCCCTTCCGACCACGAATTTGTCCCGGCACTCTGGAACAAAGCCTGTGATATCTACATTACCAGATTCCTTTATGATATCCGCCTCGGCGAGCCGATCTGCGCAGATCCGGCGGATGCATACCCGATCAAACTGAACAGTGAGCAGAAAATTTACGAATATCTGCTGGAACACCAGGATGATGGCGCGCAGATCTGTGGGACGAACTCCGAAAAATTAAAAGATATGATCGGGGTGGAACGGCCGATCGTTTATAAGAACAAAGAGAAAAATGCATATGCTGAAAAATTCTCCTATGCCGTCACCCACTCTATCAAATCCGCACTCTGCGATGCGGGAGGATACGATCTTGAAACGAAAAAGAATACCGTCATTTCCAGAGCAGCAGAGTGGTTCCTGGCGCATTATCCGCTGCTTGGAGGACTTGCGGCCGCCTTTCGGATTGTGGAGGACATTGAACTGTGCCATCGGTATGAAATTCACATTGCTGCGGTTGATTCTGAACGGGGCATCATTTATGCCAATCCGTCGTGTGGATTTTCGGAGGAGGAGTGGATTTTTGTTCTCGCACATGAATATCTCCATGCCGGACTGCAGCACCATAAGCGGTGCAGCGGGCGTGATTTCTATCTGTGGAACATCGCCTGCGACTACGTCATCAACGACTGGCTGCACGAAATGGAGATCGGCAGGATGCCATCAGACGGATTGCTGTATGACGAAACCCTTCATAATAAATCGGCAGAAAGTATCTATGATCTGATTCTGCAGGAAATCCGAAAATACAAAAAGATGAACACCTTCCGCGGTTTTGGAAGGGGTGATATCGTGAATGGAAACAATCCGGTTTTTTCGGGAGGTACAAAGGGGGTCAGTCTGGATGAACTGCTGAAAAACGCACTGCGGGAGGGACTGGATTACCATGTGGATCACGATCGCGGATATCTTCCGGCGGGGCTGGTGCAGGAAATTAAGGCACTCGCGATGCCGGTCATACCCTGGGATGTGGCTCTGGCGAAATGGTTTGACCTACAGTTTCCGCCGCTGGAAAAACACCGCACGTATGCGCGGCCGAGCAGACGGCAGGGTGCCACGCCGGATATTCCAAGGCCGGGATACGCGTATTATGAGCAGGATCTGGAGAGCCGGACCTTCGGCGTGGTCGTGGATACGTCCGGTTCCATGAGTGCAAAACAGATCGGTATGGCACTTGGCTCCATCGCCAGCTATGCCGCGGCGAAAGACGTTCCGTTCGTGAGAATTATTTTCTGTGATGCCAAAGCAACGGATGCAGGTTATATGGCGCCGGAAGATATCGCCGGGCGGGTAAAAGTTACCGGCCGGGGCGGAACCATACTGCAGCCGGGCGTGGATTGTCTGGAACAGGCGAACGATTTCCCGAAGGACGGGCCGATTCTGATTATTACGGACGGGGAGATTGAGAATGATTTGAAGGTAAGACGAGAGCATGCATTTCTGCTTCCGAGAGGAAACCGGCTGCCGTTCCGGGCACGGGGAGAAGTGTTTTATTTTCGGGAATAGTGTAGCGTAGTCTGTGCCTCTGCGAGAAACGATAGCAGCGGCAGAGAAAGCGGACAGAATTTGCGGATGATGTTTTGAGGTACTTGAGAGAACAGAAACAGAGAACACGAGAGGAGAAGCAGAGAATGAGCATTGTCATTACAGGTGATACCCATGGCACCTTTGATATTGGAAAAGTTGTACGCTATTTTAACGAGCACGAAGACGAGTACACCCGGGATGACTATCTGATCATCTGCGGAGATGTCGGTATCTGCGGCTTTTCCGCAGCATACGAAGCGAATACGAGAGCCGTTTTCCGGAATCTGCCGGTGACTACACTGTTTATCGACGGAAATCATGAGAACTTCGAACAGTTGAATTCCTATGCCGTGGAGCAGTGGAACGGCGGAAAGGTGCACATCATTGAGGACAACATGATCCATCTGATGCGCGGCCAGATTTTTACGATTGACGGGCTGAAATTCTTTACCTTCGGAGGCGCTTACAGCATCGACAAAATGTACCGCGCGGAGGGAATCTCCTGGTTTCCGGAAGAAATTCCGTCGAAGGAAGAGTACGAAGAAGGATGGACAAATCTGGAAAAAGAAGATTTCCAGGTGGATTACATTCTGACCCACACAGCCCCGAGAGATGTGGCCGCGGCGATGGGGTACGGCGAGCTGTCCGACGATGAAGTGGAATTACGCCAGTACCTGCAGCGTGTGGCGGATGAGACAGAATTTCAGAAATGGTATTTCGGACACTTTCATGAAGATGCGGAAGTGGAAGAGGTGTTTGTGTGTCTGTATGATGAGGTTGTGGAGTTGAGTTAGGACAGGATATCGAAAAGATGAGAAACAGGGAAGCTATGAGAAAAACAACTAAAATTTTAGAATTTGGCAAAAGAGCATCGGAAAATCTGGTGCTCTTTTTGGCAGGAAAACAGGACAGGATCTTGTCCTGAAAAAAATAAGAAGCATGGTAAGATAAAATAGAAGCAGAAAACAGCCAGAAAATGCACGTCGAACATAAAAATCTGCTTTGAAAAAATAAAAGTTAATTGTGTTCTTCTGACGGGGCGTCCATGTGATCCAGCGCATACTCACACGCCTGAATCACAAAACTGGAAAAGGTAATGTCCTGGTCAGAATCGGAAATTGCCTGCTCGATCTGATCGATCAGGTGAATGGGGAAACGGATGGTTTTGTTTTCCGTTTCCTTGCGGTTGCCTTTTAACTGAAATGCCATATCAAACTCCATTCTGCTGCCGGAGAATATAAGAACGGAGTATGCTTCCGGATCTTATGTGGAAACTACGGGCAGCATAAAACATAACAAAGGTGTTTCAAAAAAAAGTTCGACAAAAAATAAATTTTTCGAATCTGCGAAATCGAAAAATGAAGAAAAAGCTGTTTTGGGGACAGCTTATTTCAGTGCACTTTTTTCTGGCTGTATTCTGATTTTAAAGAGTGCTGGAAGTCCAGTCTGTTTTATTGTATTGCATAACAATGATGAAATATGCATTGCAAAATGCATGACAAAATATATTGCAAATAAAGAGAGAATGTATTACACTAAAAGAAAAAATGCGAAAAGTAGACAAGGTGAAATGAAAAGATAAAATTTGTGGTGGCTATCATATTTTCATTATCCCAAGAGTTTGTCGGAAAGGGGTGGAAACATTCGATTAAAGAACAATATCACTTATACCACAAACAAAAACAATGACAGGAGGAAAAGAAATATGTCGTCAAATGATCATTACATTGTAGATTATCAAAAATTTGGAGGAATCAAATTGTATAAAGTTCATGGATTTATGGGGGATTATATCGAACTTGACAATTCCGTCGTAGAAAGAAAAGTGTGCAGCCTGGAAGAAGCAAGAAGCGGAAAACATAAATTCTATGAAAAAGAATCGGGAAGGGAAATCAAGTTTGATGAGATTCCATGGAAGTAAAAAAGAATAGGTATAACTGATTTTTCAGCACCAAAATAGGAAAATAACAGCCTCTTCAGAAACAGAGATAGATGCTTTTGAAGAGGCTGTTGTATCAAAACAACAATAGATGGGGGGAAAGAAGATGAAAAGAAAATTTATCATATTTTGGACAATGATAATGGCATTATTTTTAATGCTGACCGCCTGCTCCGGCAGTGTACCAAAAGATAGTGATGTTGAGGAAGATATCCGTACGTTTGGAAAAGGAAAAATTCTGGAAGAAAATGAGACCATCACAAAGATTGAAATCAAAAATCGCGATACCGACAAAAAGCAGAAAACGGACAAGGTATTAACTAACATTACGACGGAAAAAGATGATGTTTCCTATGAAAAGAAAGTAACGTTGACATATCACAAATACAACAATGGCTGGGAAGTGCAGGATATATATGCAAATCCGCCGGGAGATTGGGTTGTAAAACCGCTGAAGGAGGTTTCGGAAGAACAAATCAACAGTACCCTTGCAAACGAATCCGTCGTAGTCGATGGGGAAACATGCTCCATGGATGAGTGGACGGAATACAGTTTTACGGTAAAGAAGCACAAGGCAGATCTGGACAAAGGAACAGACGCGGTTACTGTTGAAGTGACTTTAGACGGCGATGTAGAAAAAGCATCCGGTACAATGACAGCAAACTATGAATTCCAGGTTGATCAGTGGGAACTGGTTGCAGTAACGGATCAGGAAGAGATGACAGCAGAAATAAAACCGGACAAAGCATTGAATGTTACAGCAGATGAACTGTTGGACAAACTGGATGGCGGAGTGATCGTGCCTGGCGGTGATGACATGGGCTATGTTGACCAGGAAGCGGACATGGATGACTGGAGATCACAGAATCTACAGATCCGGAAAGCAGAAGTAAAGGGATTTGAACTGAAAAGCCAGGAAACAACGGATCAGGGAAGAGATCAGATTTATATGTGCAGTGGAACGATCGAAAGAGAAAATGTTGAGTTCGATCTGGAAGCACAGTTTGAGTACACCTATGAAGGCGGATGGAATGACCCGATGGTCAGCGCAAAAGCAGACCTGACATCCATCGACATCAGCGGAAAGTGGACAGGAACTTATGTCGGGGCAGGAGACAATGGAAAGGTAGAGTTAGACTTTACAAAAGAAGGCGAAAATGAGTGGAGTGTAATCTACAGCTATTATCCAGATGAAATCCTGGAAGGCATCATTGAGAATGGCAGTTACACAGCCAGAGGAACATTCGATAGGGAGAGTATGCATTTTAACCTGACAGCAGGGGACTGGATTCTGAAACCAACGGATCCAATGTCTTTTGAAAAATCGGATGTTCTAATATACTATTATGTCGGCTCGGACATGATGGAAGGTCTGGGGCAGTCGGAAAATGTATTTAAAATAACGAGAGCAGAATAAGGAGCAGCCTGAAAATGAAAAAATGGATGCGCATAGCAATTGGTGTGATTGCCATTCTGGCCTGTACCCAGATTGGAATCTTTGCGGTTCAAAATCACCGGAACCAGAAAAGAGAAGAGAGTGAGACAACAGTACAAAGTGCAGGTACGGAAACACAGGAGAAAGATACTGCAGAAAAAAACACAGTAGATTCAGAGGCAGCAAAGCAGGAAAAATCGAACAGCGGTATTATTGTAAAATCGAATGTAAAAGTAATCACGAAGGATACAGAATATGAGGGGCAGCCTTTTGAAATTTCGGATCATAGCATGAAATTTGAAAAGGATCCGGGTTATCAGGAAGGCGATGTTATCGTAGCAGGAAAAACAGCCAGGGTATCCGATGGACTGATCCGGAAAGTAGTTCAGGTCAAAAAAGCAACGGATGGTTATTGGGTCGAAACAGAAGAGGCATCGCTGGCGGATGTCTTTGAAAAAGTCCATGTGATACGTCATTTTGTATATACCAAGAAGAGTGTCAGCGAATCAGAAAACTTATCTGGAGAGGAAAATGGACAGGATGGCGAGTATGCATTTCAGACCTCTTTTGAGGAGACGAGTGACCCCTTCAGCTACTGGGGAGAGGCAGCCTGGAACTGCGGGCTGGATTTTCAGCTTGACGTAGAAAATGGAGAGTTTCAGTATAGCATTGCAGTGAGAAGTAAGGCAGATCTCTCCGTCAACAGCAGTTCTGGTACCTGCGAAGACAGCAACGGAGAAACAACTGTTTTTCAGGATGACCTGCCGGACATTGAATTTACTATCGAAGGTGTGCCGATCATGATTACAAATGAGATGGAAATAACAGCAGGAGCATCGGGCACAATGGAAGGCGGAAGGTCACTTTCTTTCCAGGCAGTCGAAGAGAGCACGGTTGGTGTGCGGTATGACAGCAGAACGGAAACGGCAGAAGAAATCAAAGAAGGCCAGGTTACTTCCGAGGGGCTTCACTGGAGTACCACGGAGGGAACGGGAACTCTGAGAGGATATCTTGAACTGCATATGGTTCCGAAGTTGTGCGGAGAAAACAGTCTGGATTTGTATGAGGGACTGGAAGGAAAGACAGATGGTCAGGCAAAGGTGAGCGAGAAAGAAGATCTTGGCGGCTATGCCGGTGCGCTGGATCTTGCCATCACGCCGCGGCTCCGCGGAACCTTCCGGGATACACAGGAACTTTTTACGGAAGAACAGCAGCCGGTATGGTCAGAGCGCTGGGAATCCAGTTCTGACTGGCAGAGCGATCTGGAATGGTCAGACACGGGAGAACAGGGAGATATCTACGTGACACGGTATGGAGAAGTAAATCAAAACCCGGCTACAGCGTTCCAGTTTGAGATTCCAAGAGGATGGGAGATCCAGACGGAGGAAGTTGGAGAGCCATTGGAGGAGATCGAAGAACATGTTGTTCTGGCAAATGACAGAGGCGTTACGGTTTCGTTCTGGTCCTGTCAGCATGCGCTTGGAGGATATTCCCGTGACATGCTGAAAGCACAGATTTCACAGGCAGACACCTCTGATTTCGTGCCAGGCTATCCATGGGGAACAGATCGTGACTGTTCCGATCTGGGTGAATTCATGGTAGCACGGATACACATTACGGGCGAGATGATGGCCGGTATTGATGAGGATTATAATCCGATAGATAACATGATGTTTGCTGTTATTCCGACATCCCGTCTTGGTGAGGTAGAATTTGCAGGCCAGGCCGGAAATGTAGACGAGTTTTCGTTTAATTACACGACACCGGTTGCCTTTATTGCAGAGGCACCAGATGGAATGTTCACATCACAGGAAGAAAAACAGGTGATCCGCATTCTGAAGAGCTTTAAAGTGGCAGAATCAGAATAAGCAAGAGATACAGGGGATGAGGAGGAAAGAATAATGAAAAGACTCAAAAAGACTTTGATTTATTTACTGGCAATGGTGCTTTGCAGCGGCATCTTTATGGTGCCAGTTTTGGGTGCTGTGCAGGAGCAGGATGGAATAAAAGTCACTTTAACTACGGATAAAGATACCTATGCCAAAGGGGAAACAATTTCAGCTGTTTTAAGTGTAGAAAATACGAATGAAGAAGCTGTACAAAATGTAACATTAAAAAATTATGTACCAGACGGTTATAAGCTTGCGGAAAACGCAGAAGAAGTAAAGACGGCAGCTGCTTTACAGCCGGGAGAATCCATCTCTGCAGCGGTTACTTACGTGTCAACAGAAAACGTAAAAGATGAAAATCCAAGCAATGGGGAAGAGCCAAAGCAGGACAACAAGCAGAATGAACAGCAGAACAATCAGAAAAATGACCAGAAGCAGGAGCAACAAGAAAGCTTAAAAAGCGTTGGCGTAAAAAGTACAGGTCAGACAGCAAAAGCGGAAAATACAAAAAATATAAAAAGCAATCCGGGAACAGGGGACAACAGTAAGGTTGAAATCTGGATTGTTTTAGGCGTGATTTCTGGGATTGTTATTCTTTCTGTTATAGCAGTCAGAAAACGAAAAGGGAAAAAACTGTTATCACTGCTGCTGGTAATTACTTTGGCAGGTACAGCAGCGGGAGCAATGCCGGCAAAAGCAGAAACACTTGAAAATGCAAAAATGATTTCTGTGAGTACCAGTCTTAGCGTAGGGGGAGCCCCGCTGGAACTGAAAGGAGAGGTTTCCTACCAGCTTCAGGAAAAAGAGGATCCAGAGAAAACCTATACCAGAGGGGAATGGATTCATGAGTTACTGGCAATTTACGGATATGCTGCAAGAGAAGAAAGCGCAGAGCCTTCCTATTCGGATATTGCAGATTCGGAATACAAACAGGATATAGAAAATGCAGTTTTCCATGGAATCTTGATTGCAGATGGAGAATCATTTCGGCCAGACGACCTTGCAACAAGAGAATTTGCTGCTGTTACGGCAGTCCGGAGTATGGGATATCAGGCAGACGAGGAGATCCAATGCGCTGATGCCAGTGAGGTCACAAATCCAAAAGAAGCATTTCTTGCCGTGGATTTGGGCTTACTGGAGTTGGAAAATGACAAATTTTATCCAACTCGCCCTCTGAAAGAAAAAGAAGCGAAAAATATTCTCAATGTTACAGAGAAAACATGGGATAGTACAACAGTCAGCGGAAATAAGGATGAAGTAGTATTCAAAGAAGGCGTAATCCGGCTGGAAGATTCGATAGAGCATTCCGATGACGGGACAACACTATGTCTGCCGTTTTCAGAAAAAACAGAGAATCTGAAAAAAGATGATATTATTGTCATTGGATATTCTGATGCATATAAAGTTGTGGATTCACGGATAGAAGGAAATGATGTACTGATTCAGTATACAACACCGGAATTAGACGAATTTCTGGAATCCATGGATGTGGCAGGAGAAGGATATCTTGACTTTTCACAGTTTGTTCCTATTACAGCACCAGAAGAGGAAAATCAGATACAGACGTATGGTTTGCTGGAACAATATCAAAAAGTATTTGGGGACACAACACTTACGATGACAGAAACGGGAGGTGTAGAATTAGAAGGAACGGCAGATTTGGGAAAGAATTGGTCGTTCAAATACACAGTTGCATTAGACAAACCGGAAGTGGTTTATAACTTCAATGTGGATTATCGAAATCACATGATAAAAAATGTGTCTGTCGTATTGACGGATGGCTTGACTGTTACGGGTGAAGTTGGAAAAGATCTGGATGGAAGTGATAAAGGGATTGTAGTAAGAGATGATTTATTATATACAGAAGTTCCGATAGGAAGGATACCGATTGTCGGTTCAAATATTGCTGCAATGATTGCTGAAATTGATCTTGTTTTCAATGCAGAGGGAACGATTACGGCAGAATGCAATGTGTCTGGTTCCGTAGGTGCGCAGATCCTGAATAATAAACCAAGACCGATTTGGGATGTAGGTGCATCGGCAAATTGCGGCGTAGTAGGGGAAACGAAATTCGGACCTAAATTAGAAATAGCAGCGGAAACCTTCCATCAGAAACTTTTGAACTTTTCGGGAGATGTAGGATTGAGATTAGGAGGATCGGGTATAAGGAGACCAGGCGGTGTTATCTGCGTTGACGGTAGACTTACAATTTATGGGGAATTGAATGCATTCGAAGATACCGTGCTTAATAAGTGGCTAAAGGGTAAATTTACCTGGGAAATATGGAATGAAGATAATAGTCCTTTGAAACTTAATCTTCACTGGGAAAACTTAAAAAAGGTTCCAAGGTGCAGTTTTGAGGATGATGATTCAAGTGCTGTGATAGAAGGAAATGTGGCAAATGCAGACGATGCATCGCAATACATAGCAGGTGCAAACATAGAGGTATATGAAACCGATGAGGATGATAACGCAACGAAACTGGCAGCGAAGACAACATCGGATAAAGACGGCTATTACAAATTAAATGTGAAAGTCTTGAACAGCGGAGAAAATTATTTGATTCGAACATCAGCAGAAGGTTATCTTACAGATGAAGAAATTCAGCCGTTGAAGAAAACAGACAGAATTTACAGAGAACGTCTGCTGATGGCAGAAGGAGAGGACGGTACGCTGGATACTGGAATCATAGGTGGAACCATTACAAATTCGGTAAATGGAACAGAACTTTCAGATACAATCCTGACAATCTATCATAATAGAAATAAAACAGATGGAGAGATTGTAAAAACAGCTGTGACGGACGATTTTGGATATTATGAAGTAGAATTACCGATTGGATATTATACGATCGTGATGAAGAAAGGCGGTTATATCACCAATCATTTCAATGTCACAGTTACTAGAAAGGAAAATTACGAATGGAATGGAACGATGGTTCCGGATGGAAACAGCAATATTGCTGCAGGAAATCTGAGAATTGTGCTGCTGTGGGGAGAAGAACCAAGTGATCTGGATTCCCATTTGTGGGGACCGACGATTGACGGAACCGGAAAATTCCATATTTTCTATGGAGATAAAACATATTATGAGTTCGATGAAACCGGAGAAAGCACAATACCTGCATTTCTGGATCTGGATGATACGACATCATATGGACCGGAAACGACGACGGTATATGAGATGAATCAGTCGGGAACCTACAGTTTTTATGTGCACGATTTTACAAATCGTGCAGAACTGGACAGTCATGCACTGGCAAATTCCGGGGCAAAAGTAGAAGTTTACCTGGGAACAAAACGGATTGAAACCTATCATGTTCCGGCTTCCGGAGTGGGAAATGTATGGCATGTTTTTGATTTCGATTCCGATAACCAGCAGTTAATCCCGGTTAATGAATTTTCATCGGAAAGTGATGCTTCTATGGTGGGCGCGGAAATCGCATCATTTGGTGCAGAAAGAATCATTTCTCCGGATAAGGAGATATCAGATAACATGGAAAACGGCACAGAGAATAATAAAGAAAACAACGTAGAAAATATTGCAGAAAGCAGTGTGGAAAATGAGGAAAGCGTTGAAGAGGAAGAAAGTGTCGAAAATGATTCCGAAGAAATACCGGAAGTAAGACCAGTGGTAATCGAATAAAAAATATTTGAAAACGGAAGAATCCGGTAGTAACATAGGAAATAGATGAACCCTTGCTGATATGGGAGAAATCCTCTTGTCATGCAGGGGTTTATCTGAACTGTGAGATATGCCAGGACAAAAGCAAAGTGAGGAGGGAAAGCGATTGTATTATCAAAATCAATTTTCGGAGGAACAGAGATCATTTATGTGGTGGAAAAAACGCCAGAGAAAAAAATATCTGGAAAGTGCGCTGATGATTCTGTTTCTGGAAATACTCGTTGGTACTGTTTTCCTTTGCGGGCAGACAGAAACCATAGAATTAAAAGACCAAATATTTGGGATAACAGGTCTTGGAACATTCGGGGCAGTAGCGATTTATCTTCTGATACAATGGCGGAAAAGCACGCAGTGGGAAATGAAATGGTATGAATGGGGTATTGTAAAAGAAAAAACCAGATATAATTCACAGGATGCGGTCAGAAGATATGACAAGAAAAGATATTACATCAAAGCGCAGACGAGTGAAAGAGTTGTGGAAGGAGAATGTGAGTTTGAAACATATAAGAAAGCAAAAAGCGGAGAAAAAGTCCTTTTATTTGAGATAGGAACAAGAATGGTCTATGCTGTTCATCCGCTGTAGAAAAAAAACAAAATTTTCAAGGAGAATTTATGCGATGAAAAAGAAAAACGGAATTTTAATATTGGTCATAATCGGCATCCTTGTCATTTGTTCAGGAATTGGTTTTGCCGCGAAAAAGGCATATGACCGCCACAAGGAAGAACTTCGCTTACAGGCGATTGAGACGAAAAACAGTGAGATTGATGCGGAATATCAGAAATTTGAAAACGAAGAAAACCGGGATAAAAAACTGGAAGCATTGAAACAGGAAGTGGAGAGTGCAGAAAATTACAAAAAAACAGAAAACGCTTATGAGGAATGCTCCGCACACTATGAAAAAATCATTGCGCAGATGAAGAACTCTTTCGTTTCCGAATATGACGATACGATCAAAACCATCGCGGATAAAATCGGCGATGATGTTGAAAAAGTGGACGATAAGGAAGCACTCAAAAATGCTGCCAGCGAATTTACAACATTCAAAGATACTTTAAAAAATGACTTCGAAAATTACAATACCATTGAGCAAGACAGCTTTGATGAATATAACAGTACGATTGATGGATATGTGAAGAAATACAATGACAGAGTAACTGCGATTGAGAAAGCGAAAGAAGAGGCTCGGAAGAAAGCAGAGGAAGAGGCGAAAAAGAAAGCGGAAGAGGAAGCAGCGGCGAAAGCGGCACAGGAAGAAGCAGAGAGAAAAGCGGCAGAAGAAGCTGTAGCGGCCGAGGCAGGCCAGAACTCAGAAAATGCGTATAGCGGTGGTTCAGGAACAGAAGAAAGTGACTATTATTACGATAACAGCAGCAATGAGAGTAGTGGTGGTTCCGATTCCGGCAGTAATTCTAATGGAGATGACTGGAGTGCAGGAATGTATCATAGCTGGTACGTAGATGAAAATGGAAATAAAATTGAGGGAAGCGGTGATTACTTTGATCAAAACACAGGCGAATTGTATGATGAAGATGGAAATGATTTAGGAAATCTGGGCGAATGGCTTTGGGACTAAGCAAGCTAGCGGGACAGGTTTCTGGCAACATTTTCCATTCAATATAAGATAAAATGGCAATATCCAAAAAAAGAAAGCCTATCATAAGGAGAGTAAAAAATGGGAGAAAAGACAGCAGACACAGTAAAGGATATTCGCGTTACATTGACCGGATTCCACTACATAAAAGATGGCGATTATCCAAATGACTTCGAGGTATGCTTACTGATCCTGAAAGACAACAGTTTATCAGCAGGCTGCTGGGATACAGGATTGTACGCCACGGAAGGCGGCAAGCAGCCAGGTGCATTCCGACAGGCAAGGGGTTGCTTTATCGATGCGGACTATGTAAAAGCCTGGACGAAGCTGGAGGATAAGGTGTATAATTTTCAGCAGAACAGCATTGTGTGACTGGGATACGAGAGGAGAATTGCAATGGACAGAAGAAGTAATAATATCGCGATCTTTCAGGACTCTATGGATTTGATAAAAGCAAACCAGAAGCTTCAGCAGGCAGTTCAGTTTTCGATTCAGAACCAAAAGCTGTATGTTCCATCGCAGGCAATTGCACTTCCAGAACCTGGAAAATCACCTTGCAAAACGATTGTTTCATCCAAAAGAAGCTTCGAAGCCGCCTCTGCATACGCAAAAGCCGGCAAGCGAGTCTGCGTCCTGAATTTTGCATCTGCAACCAATCCCGGCGGCGGTGTGACACGGGGGAGTACGGCGCAGGAAGAATGCCTTTGCCGATGCAGCACACTGTATCCATGCCTGGACACAGAAACGATGTGGCATCAGTTCTATCAACCGCATCGGAAAGCAGGCGACCCACTTTATAATGATGATCTGCTGTATACACCGGGAGTCGTCATATTTAAGACCGACACCTCTGTGCCGGAACGAATGGAAGAAAAAGACTGGTATCAGGTAGACATCATTACCTGTGCAGCTCCGAACCTCCGAAAGAAACCAAGCAATGCCATGAATCCATCCGCAGGAAATGCGCCGGTTAAGATTAGTGAGAAAGCACTGTACGAACTTCAGATGCAAAGACTGGAACGTGTTTTTCAGGCGGCAGCATCGAACGGAGCGGAAGTTCTAATCTTAGGCGCATTTGGCTGTGGCGCTTTCTGCAACCCGCCAAGAATTGTAGCACGGGCATTTCGGAGCGTACAGGAAAAATATGCATTCTATTTCGAAACGATAGAATACGCGGTGTTCTGCGGCAGAAATGATACGCAGAATTATGATACATTCAATCAGGCGCTTGGAGGTAGAAAATAAAATTTATAGCAACCCCGAAAAGAATGCAAAAAATTCAGTACCACAGAGTGTGAATTACTGTGTCACAGATTTTCGTCGTACCCTGGTACGCTTTAAAATTTGTTCCTTGCGATTCGCATTTTGCAGCATTGTCTTTTTTTTATTATTTTCGGGCTTTTCTATAAACTGGGCTCTGAAAGAACGTAAAAGCGAACAAAAAATATGACTTCATGAAAGGCAGACAAGATTAATTTTTTAAGAATAAAAAGCGTTATGCAAATATCGCCTGTAATAAGTAGAATAGGCTATGACAAACAGGAGAGGGGAAGAGGATAAATGAAGGTTCTGAACTTTGAAGACAGCGTTTACAAAGCAAATGCAATCCGCAAGGTATTGAACCAATGCGGCGTGGCTAAAATTGAACTGGTGTCAAATGTCGAGGATGGTCTGCAGATGCTGAAGAATGCAGAAGACACTGGGGATCCGTTCGATTTGATTATCACAGATATGCATTATCCCATGAAGCAGGGCGCTGTCAGTGATACGGAGGCGGGGGAAAAGCTGGTTCAGCTCCTGCAGGAGCAGGGCAAACAGACAAAGGTTATCGTATGCTCATCCAGAAATATGAAGCTTCCCGGAGTGTATGGGTGCATCTGGTATTCGGAAATCAGTGACTGGGAAGAAGAGCTGTGTGATTTGGTAAGAGAAATGGAAAAAGTAAATGATTTATGCGATGAGTGATATTCACGGACAATATGAGCTGTTCAGGAATCTGATGGAGCAGATACCCTTTGGAAAAGATGATACACTCTATGTACTGGGTGACGTAGTCGACCGGGGACCGGCTTCTATGAAGATCCTGCAATATATGATGGCAAATCCGAATATCATTCCCATTATGGGCAACCATGAGCTCATGGCTCTTCCATGTCTGAAACTTCTGGTACCGGAACTTTCAAATGGTTTTCTTCATGAACTGTCATCACAGGCACGTCAGTCTTTTGCAGAATGGACGTTGAACGGCGGAATCAGCACAATTCAGGAGTTTTTGAAACTTCCGCAGGAAGAGCGCCGGAAGGTAGTGGAATATATAGAAATATTTCGTCCGTACGGAAAGGAAATCATAGATAATTGGGAATATTGGCTGGTTCACGCAGGAATGGAACATTTTTCGGAATCAAAGCGGTTGGAGGAGTATTCCGTGGAGGAAGTTGTGTGGAGAAGGACTGATTTTGAAGTCGCATACTTTAAAAACATTATTGTGGTAAGCGGACACATCCCTACGCAGAATATTCTTGGAAACAGCCGACCAGGATATATTTTGAAGAAAAATAATCACATTGCAATCGACTGCGGAGCAGGCAAAAACAATGGAAGACTGGCGGCGATTTGTCTGGATACAGGGGAAGAATATTATGCGGAATAAAATGCATCAGAACAAATTAGGCTGGCAGAAGAGAACTACTTTATGGTGGAGAATATGAGAACAATATTGTGATAAATTTGTATAGAAACTTCTTATTTTTTCTTGCAGAATAAAGGAAAGTGCGGCATACTTTGAGTAAGAATATTGTGATGATACAAAGAAGCAGTCTTAGCGTTTACACAGATCGCGACAGCCTCATTTAACCGAATCAAGCAAGCAGCGAAGTGGATTGCGAATATCCGCTTTGACTAAGCAGATATCTTTCGTGACTGTTATTCAAGAAAGCTTCAATACGCGGAGGAGGGGAAGAAAATGAATTATAATTTGAGCGTACAAAAATGGCATCTTGTTTCAGAAAAAGGATTGCCAAAGGATGGCACATGGTGTTTTCTGGTATGGAAAAGCGCAAAAGATGAATATGAATGGACCGTTGGCGGATACAACGAAGCTGAGAAGTATTTTTACGCAAATCTTGGCTTAGGCGGAATGATTGTCGATGCAGATGAAGTTGTCGCCTGGGCAGAACTTTTCAAAGACGAAACCTTTACAGCAGAGTAGGCAAAACAGTCAGGAAAAGAGGAAAACAAATGAGCCAAAAGAGATCTAGAATAAAAATAAATACAGATCTATAGCAATTCCATAAATTACTGCAACTCTTGACTAAAGTGATATGCTTAAGCTAAGAGGTGATAGATATGTTACACAACGAAACCAGAAATCTTTTAATTCAAGCTTATAACAAAACACACAACGCAAAAGAAGTAGCAGAATGTTTTTCTGTTGATGTCAGTACCGTATACCGTCTGGTTGAACAAATGAAACGGGAAGGTTCTGTTTCTGTCAAGACAAGTCTCAGGGGGCGTAAAGCTTCTCTCAAAGAGGCTGACCTGCAAAAAATACAAGAACTTGTACAACAAAAACCCAATATTACACTCCAGGAAATTATAGATACCCTTCAGCTAAAAATCTGCATCGAAACTGTCAGAAAAGCATTAATAAAACTGGGATATTCTTATAAAAAGAAATCCCTTCATGCCTCCGAACAGGAGCGTCCCCGATGTACAGGAGAAACGCCGCTCATGGAACGGGACTATGTCTGGCATAAATGCTGAACACTTGGTATTTCTTGATGAAAGCGGTATTAATACAAATCTCACAAGACTCTATGCACATGCATTGCACTGGAAACGGGCGGTTGACGCTGCACCATTAAATACACCAACAGCAACAACTGTCCTTTCATCTATCCGTCTGGATGGTACAACTATATTTACCACCTATCAGGGTGGCACAACAGCAGCGTGATTCCGTGAATACATAGAAAATCAGCTAGTTCCAAGTCTCAAAAAGGAAGACCTTGTAGTTATGGATAATATGCGTTCCCATCATGCCAAAACAGTGACAGAATATCTGGATAAAGCAGGAATTCACTATGCTTATCTACCACCGTACAGTCCAGACCTGAACCCAATAGAGAAAATGTGGTCAAAAATGAAAGCGATTCTTAGAAAACAAAAAGTACGTGTCGCTTCTGAGCTGCCTGAAGCTGTAAAAAAAGCTCTGGAAATGATAAGGCATACGGATTGGATTGTGAGGGGTGGTTCCATGCGTGTGGATATATGCACTAATTTATGGAATTGCTATAGTAAAAATCAGACAGGCTGGAAAAAATCCGCAGGAAGTGCAGAAAGAGCTTTCGGAGTTCTTTACAAAAAGAGGATTTGAATATGAAGTGCATGTTGGATATCTGTATCAGGAAGAGATTACACGGGAGAAAGCGCAGCAGATTGCGGATGGATTGAAAGAATGCGGATTGGCGCAACTGGTGCGTGATTTTTATGTTTATGATGTGGAGGGGAAGATTCTTGTGTTGGAAGATGGAAACGAAGAATGTATATAGTGTTGTTGAATGCTAAAATCATAACGATCTATCTGCTCGGTTAAGTAGATAAGAAGTTTCCTGAGGTTAAAAGCATCAAGCGCTTAATTTTCGAAAGAGAGGAACATGTTTTATGGAATTTAATGCATTTCTTACTAGATTACAAGAGGTAAAAAATATCAGTCTAATTGAAAACGGCTACAGCCATATCATTTATGAACTTATTTATAATAAAATATTGGACAATCAAAAATATATGCTTATAGATACTTCTTCTTATCAAAAACGAGAAAGTAATAGGCCTTTGATTGGAGAGAATTTAGGTGCAATTCCTGATTTTGTCATAACAAATCGAACTCAAAATCGTGAGGAAATAAAAAGATTAGGTTGCATTGAAGTAAAATTTAAGGATGCTGATGTAGATGAACATTTAAAGACAGGAAAAAACAATAGGTTAGTAAATTATTACACAAGAAAAGGCTATTTAGAAACGTATAATTACCATGTACTATATACGAATGGTTGGAAATGGAATTATTATAACGATAAAAAGCTTCAAAAACCAACTTGGAGTTTTGACTTTTTAAAAGAAAAATGTAATAGTGATACTTATTATGATTTACTAAAAAATTTAGCAAGAATCGATTGGGAATGTAATGATTCAAAATAAATTCATATCGGTTGAAAAGAAGATGGTGGCAAACCGCCACCTTCTTAGGTATTGTGCGCCTAGCGGCGCACGTTTCTAACGGGTTAAAGTCCCGAATCCACCCGGTAGTGGGAAGGATATAGCCGAAAGCAAGGGTGTCCATCGTGAGATGGAATCTGAAGGAAGCTGGATGTGAGGAACATACTAACTCATGGGAAAATCTCTGGTCTGACGAACAGAAATCTTATATGAGGTTATGCATGAGGGTAAGGTTGCACACCAAATCGAAGCCCAATAACTACACGGAATCATGCATGATAAATGAGGCAGATGGATGGAGAGGAAGAAACGTGTGGTACCTAGGGAGGTCTGTGCGGTACGCCTTGAAAGAGGTAACCATTGCATAAAGCAATGCTGAACGCACAGAAGTCAGCAGAGGTCATAGTAGCCGAGAGGTGAAGGACCGAATCAGTAGGAGTCTTGAGTATGACCGAGAAAGGAGGAATGACCGTCTATGGCAGAAAACATTGAAAACAATGGCTGTTCGCAAAGAGATAATGCGGAACATGAAGGGTATGTGAAAGCGTCCAGGTCATTCAATCGGATATGGAAAGAAAGAGACAGTGCACAGCCGAGACTTTTGGAAGCGATACTGTATAAAGACAACTTTAACAGAGCGTATAAGAGAGTTAAGGCAAACAAGGGAGCGCCGGGAATTGATGGCATGACCATTGAGGAGGCTCTTCCATATCTAAAGGAACATCAACAAGAGATAACCGACTGCATTTATCGTGGAAAGTATACTCCGTCTCCAGTAAGACGAGTTGAGATTCCCAAACCAGATGGTGGTGTGCGAAAGCTTGGCATACCAACAGTGATAGACCGTACACTTCAACAGGCAATAACCCAACAGTTAGTGCCAATCTATGAACCGCTGTTTGCAGAGGGCAGCTATGGCTATCGTCCGAACAGAAGTGCAAAAGATGCAATACTTAAGGTTAAGGGGTATGCAGAACAAGGCTATACATTTGCTGTAGTCCTTGATCTGTCAAAGTACTTCGATACTCTTAATCACGAAATTCTCATCAATCTTCTCCGAAAGAATGTAAAAGATGAACGTGTAGTACAGTTGATAAAGCGCTATCTGAAAAGCGGTGTAATGGAAAACGGAGTGGTCATTGACACAGAGGAAGGCTCACCACAAGGTGGAAATCTATCACCATTGCTGGCAAATGACATCAACGGCTGGTTTTATCACAGAATACGAATGTGTATAAGGAAACAATGGAAATTGCCCAGAACAAAGAAGAGAAATCTGATAAAAATGGGAATCCATGAATACTATGCGAACATGGCGGCAAATTGTCGAAGGGGACACTGGTATTGTGCCAATCTGACGACAGTCAAGAAAGCCATGACAAAAGAAAGACTGATAAACAGTGGCTTTTATGATTTAGCCACAGCCTATCAGTCTGTGCACGTCAACTATTGAAACCGCCGTGTACCGAATGGTACGCAAGGTGGTGTGAGAGGACGGCGGTCAGTCACCGCCTCCTACTCGATCAAGCATCTCAAACTCTTAGCCCCATGCCCAGTATCCTGAAGAATCCAATACTCAGATGTATCAACATCACAAGTCTGTGATGGATCAATCAAGTGAAAGTCAAAATAGGAGAGAAATGCCTGGTTGACAGAAAATTTGATAAAGTTCCATTGACTTTCTCGGCTATAAGCTTCCATAATTTGCTCCTTCGTTTCCAGCCCCCATACGCAGCGTGGAAAATACCAGATGCTTCGCGCCCCTTTCGCATCATCAATACCATACCAGTTGAGGAGCTGACCTCTATAGAGCAGTACAAATGTTTGACCTTTGGGATGGTATTTTTGACTTAAGAGATACGCGGCTATATTTTTGAGTAAGCGTTCACGTGTTTTTTCGTACAGCGTGTGTATTTTACCATCATTGCCAGCCTTCAGACTGTATAAATAAGAAAAACGTTCTTTTTTATTTTTCACAGGAGCGCCGGAAGGATCTTTCCGAAAGACCAAATACTGTTCTTTTAATGATCCACGATTGAGTGCCTGGGCAATTACGGAATTCAATGTTATTTGATTTTCCCGATAATCGTTGACGGACAAAGTTTCGGTCCATTTGGTCTCCAGGTTCTTCCAAAGAGTTTCTTTTTCCTTCTCGTTTTTCTCACAATGTGCCATCCAATATTTTTTAAACCATCCGTCTGCCTCACGAAAATAGTCTGTCCCATTCGAAGCTTGTCGGCGGTAACTGGGAACGGGATTACGTTCCGGAGAATCCGCATGCTCAAAATGGAAGCCAAGCCAGCGTTGTAAAAAGAGTTTTGCATCATTCAAAAGTTCAGGGCGAACAAATCCATCTGAATAAATCTCATCTTCACGGTAAGTGTCAAAAATATATCCTCTTGCAAGTACAACCAGAATCTGTTCAATTCCATATAAACCGCAGTCCGTACTGAAATTTCCAGTAAGTAATTTAGGCTGAATTCTTGGCGAGCTTGATTCGGGATTTGTTATATATGCTTCGAATTCCGCTTTTTCATTCAACATGTAGTATCACTTCCTTTCAAATGAGAATCGATATCTTCCCACACAAATGCATCCCAGAAGAAATTCCGGTTTTCAGAGCTTGTTCTTGTGAGCTTATGCAATGTGGTAATAAGCTGTCCCATATCGACAGATGAATGGTCAATCAGTTCTTCCAGTTCGCGGAGACAAATACGGTAGATCTTGCGTTGTGCATTTGCATCATTATTTACGTAAAAATTACGGGCAGCGTTGTCCAGGTGTCTGATGAAGTCCGAATTTGAAGCCACATAGGAAGAGATGGGCGGAAGTTCTTCCTTGGGAGCCTTTTTTGCCTTTCTTTTCTCTTCTGCCTTTTCCATTTGTTTTATCGCTTTTTCTTTTAGAACATCAAAAGGGGCATCCTGTGTTGGCACCTTTATACAGGAAAGAATTAACCATAACGTTTTGTAGCCCTGCTGATAAAAATGAAACAGCAGTTCTCGCTCCGTTTCATCAAGGGAAGCTTCTTTGAATCCATTTCCAATGATGTACTCCAATGCCTTTCCACGATGATCAGAAGGCTGAAGAAGCCATTGCTCCTGAAGAAGACGTGTGCGCATGTCCTGAATGGAATTGCTTTCCGTAATATGCTCTTGTATTTTACTTTTTAAGGCTGGAACCGTAATTCTTTGAAGCTGAATCGCAGTTTCTTCATCATAAATTTGAAACAAATTTCTCAGAAGATTTTCCGGTGCATAGAAAACCTCTTTTTTTTCTTCTCTTATAATAGGAAGAAGAGAATGGATGTAAAAGAAATGCGTGGATAAAATCTCACGGCATTGCGTTTCAAAAATTTTGATCGCTGCACTATTTTTAGCAGATGTTTTTTTCGGCGCAAGGAACAACTTTAAGGTATTATCGCGGACTTTTTCTTTCGCTTTGTATTTTTCCAATTCATCTCTAAAACGGCCAGGCAATTTGTTAATACAGGTTCCATAATCTGGAACAGAAAAAGTTGCGTTTGTCCGACAATCCTTTGCGGAAATCGTGAACTTCTCTTCGTTGGAAGATTTACTGTTTTTGACAGTCAAATTGCTGAAATAATAATTTTCTTCTGAGCGCAACTGTTTCCATTTTTTCAAAAACGTCAGATAGGAATTCTGATGCGTTTGCTCCTTTAGAATGGGATCTAAATTAGGGTGCTTTCCATTTTTGGCTGCATCAATTTCCAAACCGGTCAATAAGGTACAATGTTCACACGAAGGAGGAACAGGAGCTGATGAAGCATTTGGCTTTGTCACAAGTACCTGGTTCGTGGAATTTGATGATGAATTTAACGGTTTGCCATACTCGGTCTGTCCAATGGAAATGGATGCATTGGAAATCAGTCCGATCCGGTTGGAAAAGGTATTTTTGATATGTTCGAATGGAACATGTGCCTTTAATTCAACAGCAGGAGAATCCAAAGCAGGAATTGTGATAATGGGAAGAATACGGTATGGATACGTTTCTGTATCGTAGCATCCAGATGCAACTGCGTTTACAACATCCTGATCAAATATAACGTTAACCAAATCGCCGTCAAAATCAGCGCCGCCTAAACATAAAGGAGCAACGGAACCTCGTGGAACCATAACAATACCAGTTAATTTACCGAAATATTTTTGATAAACTTTAAGATGCTTTTTAAAGGAATTATAATTTACATGTCCTATTTTTGTGTAATGCGCTTCATCGGTATTTGTAAAACGCCGCATAATAAACTGTTCATTTCTTGAAAGATGCGGGCTTCTGAAAAAGGCATAATAGGAAAGATAATCCCATTTTTTGTCTAACTGTTGATTTGAGGTCATAGGAAGATAGAACCGATCAAATAAATAGTATGTGAAAAAGCCGCCCATATCGGTCTCTTTTTCCAGCAGGCTTACAAGCAATGGCAGCAGATCCCGGCACAAATACCGTGTTTGGCCTTCTACAAGCAGTTTTCCGCTCACCAGTTTTGTTAAAAGCCCTTTTTGAATGTTCTGCAATTGCGATTTTATATAGATATCATTTGCAAGAGCAGGATTCTTAAAGAGAGCCTTTTTCCATACCGGCGATTCAGTGTCAGCAAAAATATTTTCTAATTCATCCGTGTCGTTTGCCTCAGCGTCACTGACCATGTTTTCAGTATCCAGCAGACCATCACAACTTTTTAAATAATTAATGGGATTTTTAATAAAGGAGCAATGGCTGTTTAAAATATGCTCAAATTGTGTTTCAGAAAAATCAAGGGTATTAATCATCTGATAGCTTAAATGTGTATATTTTGACTGTCCATAAGGTAAATTAGTACCCGAAATATATAATGCATGGTCGTATTTTTTTAATGCATTGCAATAAAATTCCATCGGATCAATGGTTTTACCCTCTTTTTTTGCAGCTTCACAATACTGCTTTAACCAGCTATATGCCTTAAACATACTTTTGGTAACAAAAACATGGGCTTTATACAGGTCACGTTTAAATCCAAAGGCATCAGTATACAAGTTTGTGTGTGAATCGTTATCGCTGTTATGTTCCCTTAAAAATGCGTGAACATCAACCTCATGAAGCATTCCTTTTATAAAGGGGAGCCTTATTTGAAAAGAGGTTGCGTCGGATGTTCCAAGAGAAGTATTGACATAACATGAATAGGTTGGAGTGATAAAGCCAGAACCATCGAAAGGAGTATCTACATAGAAAAACTCTTCCGTTTTCGGTTTTAAAAATTGGTAATCTATTGTTTCATCTGAATCCGTTGTTTTTTCTGCTGTTAATAAGGGAACATTCCGCTGATAATTATATCCAGTCGCTGGTTTGTTTTCGCGTTTACCGGAGGCTATCCGTTCGTCCTGCACAACTACAAATGTCTCAGGAGTAAGACGTAATTTTTCAGAATCAATTCTTTTGGAAGAAGACAGATACAATCCCCGGTAGGCATAATATTTACTTTCTGCTATTTTGATTTTATTTCCGAAAAAATCAATTCCTAAATTGAGACGGAGATTTAATTCATCGTAAAGAGTTTCATCAATGAACGAAATCCTGCTGTGCCGGGTCATGTTTCCACTCTTATCAAATGCAGACATATGGACAGTTTTGTCAGAATCTGGAAAATAAAGATCAAACCCATGCTCGATCAGATCCTGCGCATCTTTCTGAAGAAATTCCTGATCTTTCAGTTTCCATTTGGGATCGGAAGATTTGTCAAAGGAAAGAAAGATATCCTGAAAATCAACGATAAGGAATTTATCATATAAAGTTTTCTCCGTGACCTGAAAGGAAGAGCCCTGTCTTTTCTTCAGAACTTCATAAATTTGATGAAAAAGAGGACAATCCTCTCGCGTGATTTCCTGTGTGACCACATAGGTGTGAACGGGGTCGGAAAAATCCAGTTTGAAACATTGATCGTTTTCAGTGGGCTTTTTGGGAAAATAATCAAAAAGGGATTTGGCGTTGAGGGTTATGATTATTGGTTTGGTATTGGACATATGTTATCTCCATATTCTTAAAAAGTGTGAAAACTAATCTATTTTCGTAATGGGGGCGTGATGCCAATCAATAGCTGTAAGACCTGCAATTAACTTATCCCATTCTGCTGTGGCAGACAGAAGATCAGAGGGAGACATATTTGAAAATGAAATATGTCTATTACAATAGTTGTAATAGGACTCATAAGCGGAGTGTAGATCAGCAAGCTTTTTGACGTTAATCTCTGTTTCAGCTTTAGATAATGTTAAGAAATAGAATGTTTTTCCGTTGGTATACAAAACTTTTTTGAACTTTTCAAGATGACTTATAATTTGCCCTTTTTCAAGCCAATCATTGTTGCCATTATATTTGTACTGGGAAATTTTCTGTATTCTGGTAATTGGCAATTCTATGGTCTGTCCATAAAGCTGTAGTGTTATGGTTATAGAACTTTCGTCATCAATTGAAGCCTCAGAAGGAAATTCTACGCCATAAGAACGATTACCATAAGTTCGGTCTCCAGTTCCTAGCAAGCGATTGTATTGTGTTATATATTTTATATTTATGTCGTCTTTTGACAAAGAAGAAAGTGAGTTTAATCCATTGAAGTCTTCAGTAAGCTTTTTTATAATTGGATTATCAATTTCAGGAATAAAAGGTTTTTCTATACTTTTAAACTTTTCTTCTAATTTCAATTTGTTAGGATCTTCTAGACTCTGAATGAGGTTTTTTGCATCAAATTTATATTTTATCATATTTTTCTCAATCGTTATATTATTCACTTGGGAAAAGAGTATATTCGATTCTTCTATATTTAATGAGTCAGAAATTTTTTTTATTTCAATGCAACCAAGAAAATGGTTACTATGAATATCTAGAACTGCGAAGTCAGGAACTCCTAGTTTTGCCGTAAGCATTTTTTTTATCTTTGAAAGTTTTGAAACATTTGAACTACTAGATGATTGTGCGTTGTGGACATCCCTTATAGACAAAGGATTATATTGCTCTTCTAAGATGTGTTTTTTTCGGCATTCAGCCATCTGTAATAATATGTAAATCAAAGGATATAAATCTTCTTCTTGACCATATTGTGATTCCATTAACTGCAATTCCTTAAAATAATCTTCTACTGTAAATTCAATATTCATGTTGATCTCCATTCTGCCAAGTTAAGATGGCTAATCAGATTTCTGACACAATTAGCATTGTGAGCAAGGCATTTTTAGTGATAAGAGGGATATGCCATTGCTCAGTTTTAGTTTTGAAAGTTGCAAAGTCTTTTTATTACAGGAATATCTATAAAAATAATACCCCCGGAAAAGTAATATTACAAGACGACAATTAAAATTTGTCGAATATTTTTCAGCAAAATAAGAACTTGTCGAATTTAAACTTGTATGCATTCTGATCGTGCGCGTCTAGGAATATCTGAATTCAACCATTTCTATTTAATGCAGCGCACAATGGAGTATTATTTTGAAAATCTTACAGGAAAGAGAGGTGCATGAAAATGATTGTGGACAGTAGAAAAATAGAATAGAAGCAAAGACAACAGAATACAGCCAGTGTACTGTCTGTCTAGTGTGAAAAAGAAGACAAGAACAATACAAGACAATAAAAATAACACCCCCGGAATTTTGTCAGAGGATTTGATGCTGACTACTTTTCGGGAAAAATAAAAAAATGGAGGACATCCAACATGTTAAATTCTAAGTTATTTGAAAATCCCGAATATGAAAAACTGCAGTTAAATCTGAATGTGTATTTAAGGGCACAGCAATATGCGAATGAATACGAGTGCCCACATTGTGGCTTCAAAGGCGGTCTGGTCGTGAGCCAATCTGATTGCGACAAATATGAATGCCTGAACTGCGGTCATCGAGGCAGTTTTGATCAGGAAATTGTTGATCGAAATGATGTGGAGAGTGAGTGGTTGTCATCGTACACAGAAGAAGAGCGAGAAGAAGTATACGATAAGGACTGCAGTGAATGGTAATAAAAACACCAGATAATTAAAACAATAAAAACAACACCCCCGGAAAAGCAGTCGGATAGATTTGATCTATTCGGCTGCTTTTTTGCAAGGGCAGGGAAAGGAGAACACAAATGGGCAAAAAACATAAAAATTTTGTAGTATTTCTGGATGTCGATGGCGTCCTGAATACCAGGACCACCGTCCAGCAAACCCCAAAAGGATATCAGGGAATTGACGATGCGCGCGTGGAGGTTCTGGCAAAGACAATCAGCAAGTTTGGCGGAGCGGATATCGTTCTGTCATCTGACTGGAAGGAACTAGAACCCACAGATGAAGATTACAGATATCTGGTTTCCAAGCTCGCCCGATATGGCCTGATTATATCGGGACATACGCAGGACAGGATGTACAAAAGAGGTGCCGGAATTGCAGCATACCTGGAAGAACATCCAGAGATCAAAGAATATGTGATTCTGGACGACTGTAGATTTGATTTCCAGAGTTATCCAAAACTTTGGGAGCGGCTGCTGCTTACCGAGGGGATAGAGCATGCTCGGTTCGCAGCCGGAACGCCGGCAGTGGAGACGATGGTATTTCTGGATTATGTAAAATTATTTTAACCAAATGGAGGAAAAGTAAATGAAGAGCAAAGTAATTGGATGGAACATCAATCAGCGTAGTGGTATGGGAAAGGGGATTCCACAGTTTGTGATCGATGAACTGATCGACCAGAATGCAGACATTATTGTGTTAACAGAACTGTTTCAGCACAGCACGATTGGCTATTTCTGGGCTGAGATGGAGAGAGCCGGATATCAGCACGCAGTCACACAGAATAATGGAACAAATGAAGTTGGAATTCTCTGGAAGAGGGACGTATACACTTTTCATGCAGTGGATGATTCGGTGGTTACAACGATGAAAAACAATCATCCGAATTTCCTGCTGGTGGATCTGGAAGACCAGAACGGACAGTTTCTTACCGTTGCCGGATTTCGGATTCGAATGGTGGATTACAGCCAGCGTGCCGAAGAACTGAAAATTGTTGTGAACAAGGCAAAGGAAAAGAAAAATCCAGTGCTTATGATTGCAGACTGCAATAACCTGCGGCGGGAGACGACGGAGACAAGCTGGAATCTGCAAGTGGTTGACCATATTCTTTCACAGGGTGGATTCGAGAGACACACGCCATGCGGTCAAAGCATCTTTGAGGAACACGCAGACAGAGGATATGCATATGAATTTGCAGAAGATCATTTGATTACACGCGATATTGTAGTTGAGCTTGGAGATTATGACAGAGAATTTGTAAGGCGCGATCGGATTGCGTATCCGTGGGGGAAAGATTTTCAAACCCATGATAAAGAACACCGCCGAAGAGTATCCGTGGAACCTGGATTTCCGGACCATGCGATTGTAAAGGGATATCTTAGTACAGAGAAAGATCAGAAAAAGTAAATCTGATGAAGCTGTAGACTATAAAAATAACACCCCCGGAAAAGTGTGACCGTTGTGTAGCAAGATGTTTGCTGATGCAGCGGTTACACTTTTTATGGGGCAAAAGGAAAGGAGGAGAATGAAAATGTTAGGAAAACTGCTTACCTTTTTGCTCACACTGTTCCTACCCTTTTTAGAAGGAACAAATATTGTATGATAAAATCGCGGATTAAAGAAAAAGGAGGAAGCGAAATGATGAAATTTGATAATGCAAAATATAGAACCGTACTCAATCTGATCAAGAAAACGGGCGAATTCAAGGGGAAAGCAGTACCCAGTAAGGCAAGGCTTCATGAGATGATTGGCGACGCACTTGGGATATCACATAATACGGTAAAGGACTGGGAAAGAGCAACATCAAATGGGCCAGATCCGAGAATTCCAGGCTTGCTGGAACAGCTGGAAGCATATCTGGAATTACCGGAGGGTGGACTGCGGGAAAGAACAGCTGAACCAATTAAACTGAATGAAGAGGAGAGAAAGATCATGAATACAACAACTGATTTTCAGAAACAGCAGATTATGGAGTGCTATGAAAGACTCAGAAAATTTGTCAGCGACATGGATATTGAGGATGAAAACGTATATTACGACATTCGCAATATGATCGAGGTGAAGAAAATTGCATTGCCGACAGCAGTATACAAGGCAATGATGAACTTCATGGATCAGGTCGTTGAACCATATGTATTTGAAGATACGACGGAGATCTTTTCCGAAGAGGAAGCAAAGCGCAATGAGAAAGGAATTGTGGAAATAAAGTCGGAGCAGGCATTTCAAAAGCTGATGGTTCGATTTATGGAGAAGCTGTCAGAACTGGATGCGAAGATCGAAACGTTTGCAGAGAGTGAGTTAAAGCCTTATCTCGAACGATAAGGCCGTGAAACAGGGCGGAGAGATATTGTCGATTTCGGTCGGGATATCTCTCCCACAACAAAGACAAGATCAGAAGAAAAAAGTTGGAGGGACAAAATGGGAAAACAAATTCAATTTACTAAGAAAGATGCTTATCATACCCCGGGCAAGGCAAAACGGGAGCGGATCAAAGTTACAACCATTCAGAAAGCCCATCTGCTGAAGAAATTCTCGAATGTCCTGCGGGATAACAAGGATGGTATCAGTTTCTGGTTCAATACAGAAAGATTCATGACAACGGCAAGAAGATATAATTTTGTAGCCTCCAGCATCCTGCGGGATATAGAATTATCAGAATATATTGAAGAGGATGAATCAGTGAGCCTCAAGACAATACGGAGATTGTTAAACTATTGTCAATACCCGGAGGAAGAGGAGCTTATGGTTGGAATTCAGGCGATCAAACATATTGGCAAGGCGTTATACGGGGATGAAGATGCCTTCCTGGAGGTCATTGACGAGGAAAGTCTGTGCTGCATGGCAGAGCAATATCTGGCAATGTAAGAGCCATAAATTTCAGAGTGCGGAAGTTCGGACAAAAGTCTGACACCAGAAGGACAGTGAGTCATGATAAGATACTGCACAGAACTTCAGTCTGTGCAGTATCTGAACCCACATGCAGTATCAGTACAGGAGGAAGAGCATATGAAAAAAGAGAGCATGGAAGTCGTAGGAAGAATTGTAAAACGCGAGAGGGAGCTATTTGGCATTCGTGTAATAAAAAAGGACAACACATCAAAAGTGCGTCAGATGTACCCGGAAGCATGGCACATGTTTTACTTGTTAGAGAATGAAAATAATCTGGTTCCGCCGCTGGAAATCCAAGGTACGATGGAGGTGCTGAAAAATGATCAGATCCGCCTGCTGTGGTTCATTCATCCCATCATGATCAATGAGTGGAATATGGAGAACTGCATTTTGTTTGCCAATGAAGTAAACAGAGAGCTTGGCAACGGCGGCCGTTTCTGGGTAGATACGGAGTATTTTGATTTTGCGTATGAAGAGCGTTTTGAAGAAGAAATGCTGCAGCTTAGTGGGATGAATGTATTAGAACGGCATATGTTCGAATGGCCGCTTGGACAGTTCCGGGATATTCACATTCCGCTTATGATGCTTCTGCAGGGAAAATGGGGAGCTGAAACAGCCATTCGGTTTATCAAAGAACTCAGAGAAAATGGTTTCGTCGAAAATGAAAAATACGATCTGTTTCCGGATGCGTGATTTGAGAGCTGTTTTGGAAATGCAGCGAAATAAATGAGTACAAAGAATGGAGAAAGAAAAATGGCTAAAAAAGTGGATTACAAAAAATATAACTGCGTATTAGAGATGAGCAAATGGATGGGAAGCACACCGAAAGCCTTTAAAGCGGCAATCCTGAAAGAGGCTGTGCGCCAGAATGCGAACAGCGGTGGGAAGGTGGAAAAGAAGGAAATAAGAGCATGCAGAGCCGAAAAGCATAAGAAAAGGACATGCAAATAAAAATATGGTGGAGGCGAAAGATATGACGACAATTATCTGTGAGATGGATTCTATGGAGTTGTGTGTCTGGAAGGAAAAGCATCTGCAAAGGGCATGCAGCGGAGATGAATGGATTTTCCGGGAGAAAGAAAAAGAACCGGAAGGCATCCGGGTGAATTTTGATGTGACGCATGCATATGAGATATTCAGCTGTCTGGGCAGGTATTGGGGCGATTTCAATTCTTGCCCGGACAGCGAAACCATGGGACGGGTGGCAAAAAGATGGGAAGAAAAATATGGATTAAAGCTGGTGGAGCTTTCGCATGATACGCTGACCTTTCAAAGTGATCGTCGGATTTCGAAAAAGGAGGCGGTCGAGATTACAGAAGAAACGGTGGAGCTTTGTGCAGAAGTTGTAAACGGAAAAGAAAATCAGCAGATCGAGACAATCAGCAGAACAGGGAGGATTACATTATGGTGGGATTAGTGCATAGCTTAAAAAATAAAAAAGAGGTTTTTATGAATGTAAATGATCTGGCAAAACAAGTTTCTTCAATCATCACACCGCAAACCGACAATTTTTACCGCGATATCCGCATCTATGGTCATTTCTTCCACAATACAAACGACACGATGTGGTGGGGCGATGTAGGAATGAAATTTCTGACGCGCGCTCCGTTTGATGTCCGGTGGCTGCGAGAGGAAAGATTAGACGATCCATATGGCGGATTTCTGTATGACGCCACGGTAGAAGATAAAGCCCTTATTATGTTTAAACATAAATACAACCAGGAAAAATATGATAAACCTGGGGCTGATTTTTCATCCTGTTCCTACGAATTTTTCTATTCCAATCATCCGTTTTTGCGAACCGGATTGTGGAGTGGAACCATGCGTCCACGCTATGCGTATGTTGTCGATTTGAAAAACAAAAGCTTCAAACTGGCATCCCAATGGAAAACAAAGGTACCGCCTTACGACACGAAAGAGAAGTACGAACGCACGGAGCTGAATGAAATTTACAACACGCTGCAAAAGGAACTGGATGGAATCGCAGATCAGGTGCAGGCAGAATATCTTGAGATGCAGCGGAAAGCAGCCAGAGCAGCGTATGTGAGGGCATGTTTTGATCCGGTTAACGGACGTGAGGATAAAGAAGCCTTAGAAGAATATTATCGTGCCGAGCAGGAATTTGTGAAAGCTTTGTATACCTTGGCGGAAGCTGTCCTGAAAAGAAAGGAATGCACAGTGATTTATGATTTTCTGTCGGAATCCGGTACACTGACCAATAATAGAATTTCTATGCTGGCATTTCTTGCGGCAATTGAGAAAACAAGAATCTGGTAATGGACAGAAACTTCCCGATGTAAAAGAAAGGCAACAGAAGAAGTGGCCAAAAGAGTGTCCACATGCAGGAACGGTTCCATGATAAGATAAGGCATACCCGGAAAGTAAACCACAAGTTCAATGCAAATGCCGGAGAGAAGTGGAATAATAGGAGTACATCAGAACACCGGCGGATGCATCAGAATACCGAACAGATCAGGAGGAACAACTCGATATGACGTTGAACGAACTTTTCGCAATTCAGGAAGCAGACGTAACAAAAGAATTCCTGTTGAAAGCCGGCTGGAGTGAGATCGCAGAAGAACCGGCGGAGCAGGCTGGTTCCTGACGGAGTGGAATCACATAAGGAATACAAAAGTTAAAAGAGAAATATGAGTGAGGTAGCTCAGCCATGGTAGAGCAGAGAAACCAAGCCGATCATGGGTGTGGTCGGTACAGCAAAAGATCTATTGTCGCTGGTTCGATTCCAGCCCTCACTCCTGAAACATGAAAACTCACAGTCAACGTACAAAAGAATGGAGACGAGATCACAAATGAACACAGGATCTGCAATCGAAACTGAAAGATTATTCCTTCTCCCAAGCCGGACGGACAGAGACTCCGAGGCATTTTTACAAATGCTGCGGGATGATGGCGACTTCTACATATTCTGCGGAGTCAGCCCATCCGAAAAACATGTGATGGGGTTTGCCAACTACTTTGAGAGAACCGATCATGAGCTTTGCACCTATTCCATTTTTCCCAAACAGCAGAAAGACAAGTTTATTGGTTACGTAGGCGTACATAGAGAAATGGAAGACGAATACGAAATTGAATTTTATATCGCCAGAGAATACCGAAGAAACGGCTACTGTGAAGAAGCCAGCCGAGAGCTGATTAATCAGCTCTTTGGTGATGGGGTTTCTGCAAACGGAAAGAATCTTTTCATCGATAAGCTGTATGTGACAACCCAGACAGAAAATGAACCAACGATCAGCCTGCTGCGGAAGCTGGGGTTCAGAGAAGTAGAGGACGGCCCGGTCATGGTTGTGCTGGGTAACATTTTCGAAAAAGAAGATAATTTTTTCGCACACGAAGTAGTAAAACTGGTACTGACAAAGGAGGAGTTTTCTGATGGCAATTAAATTTGAAGAACTGAGAAAATATGTTGCACGCAATGTCCGCTTATCCATCTGTTTTGAGGATGGTTATTACCACGATTATCTGATGATGTCAGACATTCCGGAACAGAAATATGCCGGCTTTTACATCTATGGAGTCGGAATGGTGGATGTGGAATTTTCCAGAGATGTCTATACGGCTTTGCCGGAACCGGAAGGAGAATGTTGGTGCAGTAAAGATGATACAATGAATCCGGCGATGGAACTTATGATTTCGGAAGAACCGCGGGATATCAAACGGAGTGTGGAACAGAAGCTTTTGTTCCGGGATCTAAAACCGTATCTGCAGATCGGCAGACATTTTTCTATCGTAAATCGAAATGACTGGTCATCTGAATACTATGAATATCGGAGTGAGATACCGGAGAAATACGATGATATGTATGTGTACGGCATCGGAATGGAAGAGTGTCCACATGTTGAGAAAATGTGGATGGATGTTCAGTATGAAACGGTTCACAGAAAGCAGATGGTGATTGTGCTTTCCAATCAGCCGAGAGAAGATCTGAGAACAGAATAAAAGAGAACTTTTTATGCAACGGAAAAAGGAAAGGAAGAGAGCCAGAGATATGGATAGAGATCACACGTTTGATTTACCAGATTTAACAGAAGACTTCTGGAAAACCGTTGTGTTTGCACAGGAGGATCCCCCTTCTGGAATGGGCGGCCCGGGATGTGTATGTCTGCTCAGCAAAGAGGGAAAAGAGTATATTTTCGGATTTGAAGAGACACCATTTTACAAAAGTACCGAGCTTTTCCCGATCTTTGAGACGACCGATGAAAGAATTGGTTATCGTCATAAATATAAAGCAGAAGATCACGGCTGGAAATATCTGGAGAAAGAAAATGCACTGATCCGGGAAGACATTCTGGATGAGTACAGCAAAGCGGCTGCGGAGGCGAAACGGGAAAAGGAAAATTTCTGGCATTTTTATGCCATCGATCTGGCCGGCCGGGCAATTGGCGTGGAGCATCTGGAACGATATGATTACATCGGAAGCGTTCTGTACAGGGAAAGAATGGATCGGGAAATGGCGGAACGCCGGAAAAAACGCGAGAAGGAGAAACTGACGGAGAACGAATTTAACTGGAAGCCGATGCATGTGAACAATATTCCGGATAATTCTGAGATGGGCGTTTACGCACTGTTGATGAGAAGGAATGACGGAAAAATCAAGGGTGTAAAATACTCGATTCTGTATCAGTACGAGGAGCACAGCCCGATGCTGATATACAGTGATGCAAAGGTGGAAGCCTATATTCTTTTCTACGCGGATTACGATGATATCATCGGTCCGTGGGATTATCATTCTGTCAGCAGACAGGAATGTGCAGAGCTTTACGGAAAAGAAAATCATTTTCCGCCGGAATTGGCATATTATGACTGGATTACGTTTTCAGATGGTGATATTCATAACTTCGGCAGATTTCTCCGCACATTCCAAAGTCTGGAAGAAGCTAAAGCATATGCGATGTATTATGCGAATGTGAACAGCGGCGGAATCAACAAGAAAACAATTCTGAAACAGGAGGAGGAATCCAGAATCGAAGATCATGTGAACCGTATTGCACATTACGAAGCATATCAGATGTATCGAAAATATTATAAAGAAATTCTGGATGCTATCAGCGAAGAAAACTGTTTCCCGGATTCCTGCAGCGGAGGCGGTGTATATCTGCGGGAGGCAATTTTAAAGAAAGTGCCGGAGATCACAGAAGAACAGCTCAGGATGATCTGGAGAGAACTTCCATTTGTGATTGAGAAGAGAACGCAGGACTGGATTGAACGGGAAAAGCAGTTCAGTGAAAATTATATCCGAAAGGCCAAAAAGCGGAAACCCGGGAAAACGAAAAGAACCGCAGATCAGATCGGGAAATAAAGGAGAGGTGCAATATGGGTATTTTAGAATTTCTGGAATGTTTTGATCCACTGACGGAAATCTGCGTTGAAGATGCCACGGAAGTCGTGTTTGAAGGAAGGGCAGAAGATTTTCCTGAAGAAAAGGATAAGGCCTATATCATCGTTCCGTCTCGCACAAACAACAGAGATGGCGTGATTAGGCTGTTTGTTTCGAAACAGGAATATTTGGAGAAAAAGTGCGGGCAAAATAAAATATATGTACTGGATGCACTTTTGGCTATTCTGTATTCTGTTATGAGAAAAAATTCTGAAGCAAAACAGGTATTTCTTACCATGGTGGAAAAAGCGGAGGACTATAATGAAATACTGCAGAAGTGGGAAAAAGCTCCTGAGAAAGAAAAAGAGCCGCTTGAACGGGAAAAACAGGGGAGATGGAAAGCTTTTCTGGAGGAAAAAGAGCATCTTCTTCGGGAAATGAAACAAATAGAACCACTTTGGGATATTTCGGGTCAGTGGATCGGATACAGCCAGGAAGAGCTGGAGTATTTTGCAGAGTATCTGGTAAGAAGAAAGAACATGCTTCTGGAAAGAAAACACACGCTGGAAGCACAAAGCTGGGCACAATGCCATGAAGATGAACTTTGCCAGATCATGAAAGCGGACTACCCAAATGAGGGGATTGCAGCGTTGGCACTGGAAAAGCAGTATGGACTGGATGAACAGCAGGCCAGAATGATTTTCGATTTGAGATTTCGATTCATGTTTGGAACAGCCAGAGATCTGGTAGAACGAGACAATATGGTAATTGGACGTATGCTTGAAATTTTTCTGAAAGATGAGGGAGGGGCAGAAGGATGATTTTCCTGGCGGGATCTGCGGCGAGCGGAAAAACGAAAAAAGCGGTTGCATATGGCTGGAAAGAGCGAAAAACCAGCGAGGATGGAGTTCTCCTTTTTTCACTGCAGCATGAAAAGAAGGAGATGTGGAAGATTCTGCAGAGCATGTACGGGCAGGAGGAGCTTTCCAAGATAGAAATTGATGATACACCAGCGATGATGGTGGAGAGAATGGCAGAAATCATAGCGCAGAAAGCAGAGAATGGAGCAATTTCTGTTTTTGTGATTGATGAAGTGCCGATGATGACAAGCAGAAAAAATTTTGCCGACAGAAAAGAAGAGCTGCGGTATATGATTGGCTTGCTGGGAAACTGCGAGAAAAAAGAACATGTTGTGATTGTAGCCGTTATTCCAGTGTCGAAATACTGTACAGAAATGCAGAAGAAAAAAGAAGTAAGTACCTGTTATGGAGAAATAGAAAAACCAGAAAATTGTCTGGTTTTCGTATAGACAAGAACCTGTCCACATATGGGATACGGCAGGTGGTAAGATAGCAGGTAGAAAGAGACAACAGAAGGATTACCAGTAAAAGCTCCAAGGGAGGTAGCAGCGAATGATTCTTTACAAATACACAGCAGACTGTTCAAAACTGAATCTGGAACAGGAGGATTCAACGAAGGAAGGATATGAGCGTCTCTATTCCAGACGGAGTGATGCTGCGGAATGGAACAGCAAGTTTTACACTGCCTACCGTACAGAAAAGAAGTTTTTCATTATGATCAGTGATATTCTGAATGGTCAGATGACGATTGTGGCTGCACTTGAGATGGAAGTGGTTCCCCGGGTATGTGTGGATTGTATTCAGAAGATACTGCCGGAAATTGAGTTGCTTGCGTATGAGGAGATCACAAATGATGCGTTTTGCAAAGAACTGGTTCGGGCAGAACGGAATAACTGGACGGAGTGTTACAGCGGGTCGCTGAAGGAAAAATTAAAACTTGCGATAGAACCAGAACATCACAGTTTTTTTGAACCTGTTGCGTATCAGGTAAGTGAACGGATTTATACCGCTCAAAATATGACCAGACAAAAGCAGGCGGAGCAGATGCAGGAAATTATGGCATCGGAAAGCTTCTATGACGAAATGGAGCGGATTTACGCCCCGGAAAATGAAAAACGTTTTGTTGGGCATCCGGTTCATTATCTGATCACAGCCGGTGACAAAGCGGCTGCGGATGATATGATAGATCTTCTGATTCCGGCACTGCTGGAGAATCAACGATTGCTGAGCGGCAGAGTTTACGATGTGCAGAAGATGACATACAAGGCAGAGCGGGAAGATAATTTTGACAATATTTTCTCCAGTGCTAGAGGCGGAACAGTGATTCTGAATCTGGAAGGTGAAAAGAGTACAGGAATGTATGCCACCGGCAATTATGATCTGGCGAAAACACTTGGGAAGAAACTGAATGAGTATGGAAATTCTACATTGTTTATCTTTGTGGACATTTCCGGAAGCCGCAGCGTATCGGATGAGACGATAGCGGAAATTCTTTCCAACGCGGATCTGATTCAGATTCAGGAAGGCCAGGGAGATCTGGAACGGGCGACGGGCTATTTGAAACGTCTGGCGGATAAGACAGAGTATCACGACTACACGATAGAAGAGCTGACGCGGTATCTTCCGAAAGAAAAGAAATTGTATTCTGTATCGGATATCTTTTCTGCCTACAACAGATGGTACGGAAGCGGATTAAAAACGCATATTTACAAGGCCTACAAACAAAAAGACCTCGTCAAAATTCAACTGAAAAAGAAGACAGACAAGCCGTATGTGGAGCTGCAGAAAATGGTAGGCCTGTCGGATGTAAAGAAAGTGACAGATGAGATTCTGGCGGCGGCCAAAATGCAGAAAATGCGGAAACAGATGGGTCTTCCGGGGGTTCAGTCATCCATGCATATGCTGTTTTCCGGAAATCCAGGGACAGCAAAGACAACCGTGGCGCGTCTGCTATCCCAGGTCTTGAAGGAAGAGGAAGTGCTGAAATATGGCCACATTGTAGAGTGCGGCAGACAGGATCTGGTCGGAAAATATGTCGGCTGGACGGCACAGATTGTTGAGAGTAAATTTCAGGCGGCGCGTGGCGGCATTCTGTTTATCGATGAGGCGTATTCTCTTGTAGAAGACAACCGCACGTATGGCGCCGAGGCGATCAATACCATTGTGCAGGAGATGGAGAATTACCGGGATGAGGTCATTGTCATTTTTGCAGGATATCCGGAGAAGATGCAGGAGTTTCTGGAGCAGAATGAAGGTCTTGCAAGCCGCATTGCCTTTCACCTGAATTTCCCGGATTACTCACCGGTAGAACTGACGCAGATTCTGGATCTGATGCTGGAAAAATCGGAATACCGGATGGACGAAAGAACAAGGGAAAAATGCTTTTCCATCTGCGCCGATGCATGCCGGGAAGAAAATTACGGCAATGGACGGTTTGTCAGAAACCTGCTGGACCACGCTATCATGCGCCAGGCAGACCGCCTCATTCGGGAACATCAGAATGGTACGCTGGAAAAAGAGGAGGCCTGTCTTCTGACGGCGGACGATTTCGAGATGATCGGCCTGAAAAAGAAACCGCAGAGCCGGCAGATCGGATTTTGTGCCGGGTGAACAGCATAAAAAATCAGCAAAAAAAATTAAACCAGCGGTTAAGTGCAGAAAACGAAAGCATGTGATACAGTATATACATGAAGATTGCGGGAGTGCAAAGCACGTAGCAATCTGGTATCAAAGGGGTCAAAAAACCTTTTGACCCCAACGTCTATATATAACAAAACACAGATATTCACAAAAAGACCAGAAAGGGGGAGTGAACACATGAAGTTAAGCGAGCTGTTGAATGTGTTGAAAACAGCAGAAACTGCGGAAGAGATGGATGTGAGACGAGAAGAAATCGCAGCGCTGATTCCGGCCGTACGAACCATGTTTGGCTATGATCAGAAGAACAGTGCACATCAGTATGACTTATGGATGCATTCCCTCCATGTGGTCTGCAATCTTCCGCGGAGGATGGAAAATGACATGGTCTATCTGGCGGCGCTGCTGCACGATATCGGAAAGCCGGAAGCGCAGTTCAGGGGAAAACGCGAGGGTGATCCGGACATGCATTACTACGGTCATCCCGAAAAAAGCATGGAAATCGTGCGCGACGTCGTGGTCCCGGAGCTGGACCGGCAGGGGTATGTGATTCCGTGTTTCGATGTACAGGAGCTCCTGTATTATGTGAAGTATCATGATGACCACGTCAGTGTGAAATTAAAGCACGTCAGACGCCATACGAAAATGGCCAGCTTTGCGATGTTTCAAAACCTGATGCTGCTACAGCTGGCAGATGCCAAAGCACATATCCAGATCCCTGTTATCGCCGAACGGGCAGAAATCTGCGGACGGCTTGCCGGGGAGGAAGGCAGACTTCTCTATCAGAAAATTCTGGATGGGGAGTAGGCTGATGAGCCGAAGCTGTAAAAAAACGCCCGTCAGCAAAGGCCGATGCAAAAATTTCCGTTGGGCAAAGCGCGCGGCAAATAAGAGGGTTCGACGGGCGAAAACACTGTGGGGAAAATCAAAAGCATTTCGAAAAATTTCTGAGACATGGGATATCTGCGACTGGAAATTTTACGGTGAGAGACCCTGAAATCCGAATCGGGAAGAAAAAAATCACTGGGGAAAATGCTATTACAGAAAATGATCTGGAAAAGATGCATGAAACCATGGATGAATTATGAATCAAGATCCCGAAAGGAAATCCTGAGCTGGGGACAGAAGACAGAAACACTAAAATAACAGAATAAGGCGGTAGTTTAACGGGCAAAACCTGTGCAGAAAAAAAGGGTTCATGTTTGTGGAACACACAGCAACTTTTTGAGGAGAATAGGGAGGCACAGAATGCAGGTTCAAGTCCTGCCCGCCTTACGCGAGTGAGGTAGCTTAAAAGAAAGAGCGCGAAAAAACGGTCATGTGCGTGACCGTAACGGCAAACTTTTTTCCAGTGGTAATGGCGAAGATGCCGGTTCAAATCCGGCCCTCACTCAGAAAAAAACAGAAGAGCAAACGAGAAAGAATGGAGTCCACAGATCCAGAAAAGGATGTATGGAGAAAACAGTGGAAGGAAAGGAGCGGCAGCGATGGATTTTGCAGAATGGATACGGGAGCAGGCGACAAAAACTTATACAGAAAATGGAGCAGCAGCACGGAACACAACCGGCGATGCGCGGCTGGATCTGTTTGCGACAATTGGATCCCTGCGCAGAGCGGATCCGGAAAGAATTGAGCTTCTGTTTGCGGAAGCATATCAGGCAGACCCGCTGTTCGCGTTGAAAATCCTGTTTTATGCGCGTGATATCCGGGAAGGTCTCGGCGAGAGACGTGTCTTTCGGATTCTACTACAGTATCTTGCCGAGTACCATCCGCAGGCAGTCATTGCCAACCTTGACCTGATTGGTGTTTTCGGCCGTTTTGACGACTGGTACTGCCTGATCGGAACTGGCGTTGAGGACGAGATGTGGAGTGCCATGAAGCAGCAGCTGGAAGCAGATCTGAAAAACTTCCAGGAGGGAAAAAGCGTTTCCCTGCTTGCTAAATGGATCAAAACGGCAGACTCTAAAAATACGGAGACGAGAAAACTCGGCATTCTGACGGCGCAGAAACTCGGCTATCCGGTTTACAACTTCAAAAGAATCGTCCGTTCCCTGCGGAAATATATCGGTGTGCTGGAAGTGAAAATGTCAGAAGGAAAGTGGGAGGAGATCGTTTACCCGGAGGTCTCCGGAAGAGCCATGATGATTTACAGGAACGCATTTCGAAAACATGATGAAAAGCGTTTTAACCAGTATCTGGCGAAGGCACTGGATGGAAAAGAAAAGATTCATGCGGAGACGCTGTACCCGTACGATCTCGTGGAAAAAGTTCTGTATGGACGTCAATGGAATCAGGTATTGGAGGCGCAGTGGAGGCAGCTGCCGGATTATGTGGCGCAGGAAACGAATGCAATTGTCATTGCAGATGTTTCCGGTTCCATGAGTGGAAGACCCTTGGCGACATCCATTGGTCTTGCTATTTACTTTGCAGAGCGGAACCGGGGCGCTTACCACAATCTTTTCATGACGTTCAGCCAGAAGCCGGAATTTGTTTCTCTGAGAGGGGAAACCCTGTTGCAGAAAATCAAATACGTCGAGCGTACGGAATGGGGGATGAATACTAATCTTCAGGCTGCATTTGAGCGGGTTCTGGAAACAGCGATGGATCACGATGTACCGCCGGAAGAAATGCCGAAAGCGCTGATCGTTGTATCTGACATGGAGATCGACAGATGCGGAGACCGCAATTGGATGTTTTATGATCATATGAAAGAAAAGTACGAGTATTGCGGCTACCAATTGCCGAATATTATTTTCTGGAATGTAGACAGCCGAAACGATATTTTCCATGCCGACAGTCGGAGAAAAGGTGTCCAGCTATACAGCGGCCAGTCGGTTACGACATTCCAGAATCTCCTGAACAATATTGACAGCACACCGGTCAAATCGATGGAAAAAGTGATTGAGAGCGAGCGGTACGCATGCGTCAGAACTGGAAATGCGGCATGAAAATGTTAAAGTTAGCAGTATGGATAGAAAGCTTTCAAAAGATGTAAAGCTGATATTGGAAAATAGAATGTAGAAGAATAAAGGAAAAGAGGACACTATGGCATCAAGCATGATTCACTTGGCAATTGTACAGGAGATGAGAAAGAAAGTCTCGTTTCGAGATATCAACCGCCTGTTCCTTGGGGTGATTCTGCCGGATGGGGCGGTGGCGGGAAATAGCCATTTAAAGAAGAAAATCTGCGAAAATACCAGATACACATACGATCTCGAATGTTTCCGCGACAGATACGGGAAATACATGGAGAAGGATGATTTATATCTCGGCTATTATCTTCATCTGATCCAGGATATGCTATATCGGAGATTTATGTATGGGGAGCATGGCTGGAATTCGAGCGTTCCTGGAAATGTAGAAAAACTGCATCGTGACTACGAGATATTAAATGAATATGTTTCGAAAAAATATGGCCTTTCCCAGGAAATGATCCAGGAGCTGGATCTTACAGAAGAGCCATTGGCACAGCTTGCTGAATTCGATGTGAAAGGTCTTATAAAAGAAGTCCGCGGGGAATTCGTCCAGAGAAAAGAAGAGAAATTGTCCATCCTTACCAGACAAATGGCCAACGAGTACATCGTACGCGCGACGGAATTCTGCGTGGAAGAGCTAAAGGCACTGTCCAAAGGGAAATCAGGTCTGGACAGTACTGTGTGGAGCTGGGAAAAACCAGAAACCATATCACATGAAAAATTAAACCAGAAGTTAAATGCAAAAATCGAAAATATGTAATATAGTATATACAGAACAAAGCACGGACATTCACAAAAAGAACAGAGACGTGCAGAAAGCAGGAATGCAGCAGACACATTTATGAGTGCAGACCGCAGGCATACAATGTGGGATGTATGAAGCCATGGATGAATTATGAACCAAGGTCTCTGAAGGAAATCCTGAGCTTTAGAGAGAAGGCTGAGGCAGGAAAATAGCATCTCCACCGATGATATAAAGCAAGTCAGAGTGGAACAGCATTTGATACACATCAGTATCCACAAAAAATGTGGCTGAAAATAAGGCGGTAGTTTAACGGGCAAAACCTGTGCAGAAAAATGTTTCATGTTTGTGGAACGTACAGCAAATTTTTCGTAGAGGATAAGGCACAGAATGCAGGTTCAAGTCCTGCCCGCCTTATGCGATTGAGATAGCTCAAAAGAAAGGAGCGGCAGCGATGGAACAGATCATCGAAAGCGAGCGGTATGCGTGTGTCAGAACAGGGATGTGGAAGAAAAGATGTAAAGTTGTGATTGGAAAACAGGATGTAGGAGAATAAAAGAAAAACGGACGCTGCGTTTCAAAGATGAAGCAGTGTCTGTTTTTTACTATATGTAAGATACCGGGGTCAAAGGGGTCAAAAAGCCTTTTGACCCCAACATCTATTTAAGAAAAGTTGACCGTTGAAAAATTATCCAAAATACTCTCCTGCCAGTTCCTTAAATGCCGGCAGTGCCCGCGCAATCTGTGCGGTGGTAACGCAATAAGCAATCCGCACGAATCCCGGTGCACCGAAGTCATCGCCGGGTACAAGAAGAAGTTCGTGTTTTTTCGCTTTCTCACAGAATGCATACGCGTCCGGTTCCGGAGTTTTCATGAAGAGATAGAAAGCGCCGTCCGGGTGAACGCAGGTGAAGCCGTAGGCGGTTAATGAATCATACAGCAGATCGCGGTTTTTCTTGTAGACCGAAAGATCAGAAACCTGTCCTGCGCATTTGGCGATGACGTGTTGGATCAGGCTTGGTGCGCAGACGAAGCCGAGGGCGCGTCCGGCGCCGCAGACGGCTGCGTAGATGGTTCTTGCATCATCGACCTCATCCGGAACGAGAACGTAGCCGATACGCTCGCCCGGCAGGGAGAGGGATTTGCTGTAGGAGTAGCAGACCAGCGTGTTTTTGTAATATTTTGTCAGATACGGAACTTCCACGTCTCCGTAGACAAGCTCGCGGTACGGTTCATCAACGATCAGATAAATCGGATGGCCGTATTCGGCAGATTTTGCTTCCAGAAAAGCAGCGAGCTTCTGAATGCTTTCTTCTGTGTAGACAACGCCGGACGGATTGTTCGGAGAATTGACGAAAACGCCTTTGGTGTGCGCTGTGACAGCGGCCGAGAGGCGGTCAAAGTCGATCTGGAACGTGGAAGAATCAGCCGGCGTTTCGATCATGGCTGCGCCTGCAGATTCGATGAAAACACGGTATTCCGGAAAGTACGGGGTAAATACGATATACTCGTCGCCCGGAACGGTTAAAGCGCCAAGGACGATGCGGAGCGAAGCGGCTGCACCGCAGGTCATATAGAAGTTGTCAGCGTGGAACGTGGTACCAAAGCGTTTGTTCAGGTCGGCTGCAACGGCGGCGCGGGGATCGGCATCGCCCTGCGCGGAGGTGTAGCCGAAGAGATAGTAATCGTCTTTGGAATCGAGCAGCTCCTTGATGGTCTCATGAACGGAGGCCGGAGCCGGCACGTTTGGGTTTCCGATACTGAAATCAAAGACGTTTTCTGAGCCGATCTCGGCAGCGCGTTTTTTACTGTATTCGAAAATTTCGCGGATTACCGATTTTTTTGTGCCGAGAGTTACCATTTTTTCTGAAATCATGTGTCAATCCTCCTGAAGTAAATTGTTTGCCGCTGTTTTAAATGAACTGTAAATATTATTCTTTTTTCTGCTTTTTCCTTATTTTAGCAGACAAAGACTGAATTGTAAATGCAGCATTTTCGGTCTCATGCTCCCGCAGGCTGAAAAGATGGCGGAAGCAGACCACGAGCGATACCAGCAGACTACCGAGCCGCACGGACGGAAGAAATCGGGAAATTTGTGCGGCGACGGCAAACCCGGAGAACGAGACAATTGAGCGCAGATTGTGTGGCTGGATAATGAGAATCAACGAAAACGTCAGATAAAACGCCGCAAGAAGAAGCGCCGGCCGCAGATCCGGCAGGAGGCCGAGCAGCACGCCGAACGAGACAGAGATCGCCTTTCCGCCTTTCGCAGGCTGCAGAAACGGCCATGCGTGTCCGGCCACCGGGGCGAGCAGAATCAGGGCGAAAATCCAGGAACTCATCGAAACAGCGGAACTGTGCGCCGCCAGAAACACCGGCAGAAATCCCTTCCCGATATCGCACAGGACGCAGAGCAGTCCAATCCGCAGTCCGGCCACTGAAAAGGCGTTGAAGGCGCCTGGATTCTGATCTTCATTCACAGTTCGGACATCCACGTGGCAGAAGTATTTTGGAATCAGGTACGAATACAGTACGCTGCCCGAGAGGTACCCGAAGAAACTATAAAACAGATAAGCAGTAAGCATCATAAGCAGTTACTCCGAAACTAATTTTTCCAAAAGGTGTGTAATTGACGTTCCCGCCTGCGGATGGCTGTTTTGATGCTGGGCATCGCGCATCGCAATCTGACGTGCATCATCGCAGGCAAGCGAAATACCGGCCTCTGCCAGCTCTTTCTGATGTGCGCCGGTCACGGACATTCCGCGTGAGACAAAAAAAGCACGGTTTTTTGTTTCGCAACCCGGAATCGGATCAGTGTGTACGAGCGGAACGCGCCGCACAGCGGCTTCGGTACTGCTTAAGCCCCCGGGCTTTGTAAACAGCACATCGGCAGCGGCCATATATTCCGCAACGTGGCGTGTAAAACCGATGATATGTACATTTGGGTTCTTATGGAACTGCAGCCGGAGCGAACGCATCCGTTTTTTATTATTTCCGCAGATGATCACAGCCTGTTCGCCGTTTTCCAGCCGGGAAACGAGTTCATGTGCGAGCAGATGCACTTTGCCGAATCCCATACTGCCGCTCATGACGAGAAACAGCGGAGCATTCTCGGGAAGACCGAGATGGCGGCGCACATCCTCTTTGGATGCAGGGCGCGCAAATGCGGGCCGCACCGGAATACCGAGAGGAAGCAGTTTTTCTTCCGGGATACCGCAGGATGCAAACTCCGGGATCAGATCCTTGTGCGGAACCACATAGTAATCGCAGTTCGTCTCTTCCCAGAACGGAATGCACGCGTAATCGGTGGCAACGGCAACGCAGGGAATCGTCAGCCGTCCTTTCTGTTTCATCCAGGTCAGTGTTTCCGCCGGATAAAGATGTGTGGTGACAACGGCATTAAAATGGTTTTGATCAATATAATCTGCAAGCGCATTTCCAAGCCGCGCATTTGCATAGTAAACGGGGGATTTCCAGGGAAATTTCCGTACCAGCTCACCAAGCTGATAGAGTGCGCCGAAGCCGGCCGGAAAAACGGAGACAAGCTTCACATAAGCTCCGCCGACCAGTGCGGAGGTATGCTTTCGCCCGAGGCTCATCAGATCCAGAACCTCGGCTTCGTGGTGATAAAAATTCAGACTTTCTTTTAATGCAGAGGCCGCAGCATTGTGGCCACCGCCAGTATTGCAGGATAAAATCAGTACCTTCATAAGAAAACTCCATTCTTTTGTTGTATCTCCGAAAGAAACAGGATCACGAGATTTTTCAGACACGCTCTAGTATAGAACGCTGTTATATTTCGGGCAATCCACAAAAGGAGAAAAGTGTCTGATATAACAGGAAGGCGGCAGGCAGCAGAAATATCAGGGAGACGCAGACGGAGCATCCGCCTGCGGATCAAGATTTTGAGAGAAAGGAAGGAAAACGACTGGTGCCTGAAAAAATTGGTAAAATAGAATAAAACTGAAAGAAAAAGAAACAAAAAACAGGATAAAATGCTGAAAAATAAATTGACATCCCATCCAAAACTTCGTATCATAGAGACAGAATGGGGTGCGTTCAGGAAACGATCGGCGCACCAGATCATAAGGAGGTAAACTTAAAATGGGTAAATGGCAGAGAAGTCTTTACCAGCCGGTTCTGCCGCTGGGAAAAGACGGAAAAAGGGTAACAGGAAGCGCTGAACATATCGCACTTTCCAGAAAAGCAGCAGGCGAGGGTATGGTTCTGGTAAAAAACGAGAACGAGACACTGCCGCTCGCAAAAGGCACAAAGGTAGCCTTATTCGGAAAAGGAACGATTGATTACGTAAAAGGCGGCGGCGGAAGCGGTGATGTAACCGTAGCATACATCCGCAACTTCTACGAAGGCATGAAAATCAAGGAAGCTAAAGGGGAGGTTTCCCTGTTCCATGAGCTGCCGGAATTCTATGAGAAAAATGTAAAAGAACAGTATGAGGCAGGTGCTGTACCGGGCATGACAAGAGAGCCGGAAGTACCGGATGAGCTGGTAGAAAAAGCAAGAGCATATACCGATACCGCAATCATCACCATCTGCCGTTTCTCCGGCGAGGGCTGGGACCGCAAATGCCAGATCAACGATGAAGGCTATGAGCTGTTTGAGGATGAGAAAAAACAGATCGAGCTGAGCGCCAGCATCTTCGAAAACGGCGACTTCTGCCTGACAAACGGCGAAGCAGCCATGGTAGAAAAAGTAAAAGCAAACTTTAAAAATGTCATCGTTGTCATGAACGTCGGCGGTATGGTTGATACCAGCTGGTTCAAAGACTGCAAAGAGATTCCGGCGGTGCTGATGGCATGGCAGGGCGGCATGGAAGGCGGCCTCGCGGCAGCGGACGTTGTAACAGGCGACGTCAACCCATCCGGTAAACTGGTTGATACCTACGCAGCAACCCTCGAGGATTATCCATCCACCGAGAACTTCCATAAATCCGTTTATTACGTGGATTACAACGAGGATATCTACGTTGGCTACCGTTATTTCGAGACGATTCCGGGCGCAGCGGAGAAGGTCAATTATCCGTTCGGCTTCGGTCTTTCCTACACCAGCTTTGAGACAGAAGTTCTGGGGGCAGAAGAGAAGGATGGAAAGATTGTTGTAAAAGCAGCTGTTACCAACACTGGAAAACGTGCCGGAAAAGAAGTTGTACAGCTCTACTATGGCGCACCGCAGGGCAAGCTTGGCAAACCGGCCAAAGAGCTTGGCGCTTACCGGAAAACAAGACTGCTGCAGCCAGGCGAGACACAGAGAGTCGTTCTTTCCTTTACAGTGGAAGATATGGCATCTTTTGATGACCTTGGAAAGGTTGCAAAATCTGCCTATGTTCTTGAGGCAGGAAGCTACGTCTTCTACGTTGGAAACAATGTAAGAGATGCGAAGAAACTGGACTTCACCTACGATCTGGCAGAGGCAAAAGTGACTGCACAGTACACCAGCCTTGCCGCTCCGCATAAGCTGGAAAAACGTCTCCTTGCGGATGGAACCTACGAAGCGCTTCCGACCGATAACGGCCCTGTCGAGGAAGAAGGACTGGAGCGTCAGGATAAGCTGACTCTGGAAGGCTTTCTGCCGGCAGTCAAAGCACAGGAGAGAAAGAGCTTTGGCGAGCTTATGGAAGCAGCAAAGACGAATCCGAACCTGATGAATGTGGTCGAAGGAAAAGAAACGCTCGACGAGTTTGTAGATAAGCTTCCGATAGAAGCACTCATTCATCTGCTCGGCGGTCAGCCGAACACAGGAGTTGCCAACACGTTTGGCATGGGAAATCTGCCTGAGTACGGCATCCCGAATATCATGACCGCAGACGGACCGGCAGGCCTTCGAATCCAGCCGCAGTGCGGTGTCAACACGACCGCATGGCCGTGTGCAACATTGCTTGCCTGCACCTGGGATCCGGAGCTGATCGAAGAGATCGGTAAAGCCGGCGGAGAGGAAGTAAAAGAAAACAACATCGGCATCTGGCTGACCCCGGCTGTCAACATTCACAGAAGCCCGCTCTGCGGAAGAAACTTTGAGTATTATTCCGAGGATCCGCTTGTAGCCGGAAAATCCGGTGCGGCAATGGTACGCGGTATGCAGTCCGAGCATATCGGGGCAAGTGTGAAACACTTCTGCTGCAACAACAAAGAAACAAACCGGAAAGACAGCGATTCCCGCGTTTCCGAGCGTGCGCTGCGTGAGATTTACCTGAAAGCCTTCGAGATCATCGTAAAAGAGGCAGATCCATACACAATCATGTCGTCCTACAACCTGATCAACGGCGTTCAGGCATCTGAGAACAAGGATCTTTTGACCGGTATTCTGCGCGGTGAGTGGGACTTTAAGGGAATGGTAACGACCGACTGGTGGACACACGGCGAGCATTACCGCGAGACAAAAGCCGGAAATGATATCAAGATGGCAAACGGATACGAGGAGCGCGTACAGGAGGCATTTGAGAAGGGATACATCACCCGCGACGAAATCGCTCTTTGTGCAAAACGAATCCTGACCATGATTCTTCGCATGGACTGATGTGGATGCATGTGAATAAATAAAGAAAAGTGTGGATAACGCATAAAAAAATCGTATGCTGTTGTGGAAAAAGCAACAGCATACGATTTTTTACTTTCCGGACAGGATTCTTTCCTGTTTACACGGCAATGATCTGTAGCAAGACTCTGGCGACCGCAGCGCAGTAAAAACGAGCGGAAACTACAGGAAAAAAACTGTTTTCAGGCAGTAGCCTTCTGTAACTCTGCCATGATCTTAAATTCCAGCACGACCATAACGATGCTGACTGATGCGGCTGCAAGGTCTGCAATCGGCGCAGTGTACATCACGCCGTCAATGCCGAAGAGATACGGAAAAATCAGCAGCAGCGGAAGCAGGAAAATAATCTGTCTCGTCAGCGAAAGAAAAATACCCTTCTTCGGTGCTCCGATTGAGGTAAAGAAATTCGAGCTGACCGGCTGGATACCGTTCAGGAATGTGAAAAACAGGAAAATGCGGAAGTACCGCTCTGCAAAATGCAGGTACTCTTCGGAACCGGAACCAAAAATGCCGATAATCTGGCGTGGGAAGAGCTGGAAACAGAGGAAGGCGACGATGGAAATGGCAGTCGCCGCAAAAACTGCTTTTTTATAGGCGTCCTTCACGCGGTCATATTTCTGCGCACCGAAGTTGAAGCTGACAATCGGCTGAAGTCCCTGGGAAATGCCGATGACAAAGGAGAAGAACAGCATATTCACCTTTGAAATAATGCCGGCGCATGCAAGCGGAATGTCGCTTCCATAGACGGAATTGGAGCCGTAGTAGGTCAGTGTGTTGTTCATAACGATCTGAACAACCATCATTGCCACCTGATTGAATGCCGGAGTTGCACCAAGCGCAGCGATCCGTGCCCAGCAGGCCATGTTCGGTTTCAGATCGGAAAGAGAGAGCGGCAGTGTCTTAAAACCGCGCAGATAGAAGACAACAAGCGCAAACGATAAAATCTGTCCGGTGATCGTGGCGAGCGCTGCACCTGCCATGCCCATGTGGAAAACGAAGATGAACAGCGGGTCGAGAATCGTGTTGACGATCGCGCCGACCAGGTTACACAGCATGGAAAATTTCGGGCTGCCATCCGCGCGGATCAGGTTGGAGCCGCCGATTGTGACGATCAGAAACGGGAAGCCGATGGAGGTGATTCGAGTGTAAGTACAGGCATAATCAATGACATCCGGTGTCGCACCAAAGAGAAGCATCATCGGGCGCAGAAAAAGCTGAACGGCAACGCAGAGGATCACACCGAGGATTGCCAGCATGGAGATGGCGTTTCCAACATAAGATTTTGCGTGCTCCGGCTCTCGTCTGCCCATGCAGAGATTGAAGTTTGCAGCACCGCCGATGCCGCAGAGCAGACCGATGGATGTGCAGACCATACTGAGCGGAAACGCTACGTTGGTCGCTGCGTTTCCGAGTACGCCGATGCTGTGACCGATAAAGAGCTGGTCTACCATGTTATAGAGGGCGCTGACGAGCATCGCGATGACGCTCGGAACCGCAAAACGCCGCAAAAGAGTGCTGACCGGTTCCGAGCCGAGAGGATTTTCGGAAGGTTTCATAGAGGGTATCTCCTTTCAAATGAGGTAAAAGTTCATCGTTTGTATCGGGTGAAAATTCCCGGAAAAAATCCGGGACTATATAGTATACCATAGAAAGAAAACAGAAAACAAGAGGGTGACCGCTATTTTCAGTAACACTCTGTGTTTTTAAAAAAGGGATTGACAAAAATGAAATATTAACCTATATTGTAACAAGGTTAACAATTCAAAGACAGAAAGAATTGCATACAAGAACCTGCGAGGAGGACTTACATTCATGAAAAAATCAAAACTTACCACAAAACAGATTGTACTGACCGGCATGATGACGGCAGTGCTTGCGGTACTGTCCATTGTGACGATTCCGCTTCCGACCGGCGTTCCGGTGACGCTGCAGACCTTTGCAATGGCATTTTGCGGCTACGTGCTTGGCTGGAAATTGGGAGGTGCATCGTCCGCTCTTTATCTGATCCTCGGCGCGATCGGCGTTCCGGTTTATGCCGGCATGAGCGGTGGATTCGGCGCTCTTCTCGGACCGGCCGGCGGCTTTATTTTCGGATTTATTCCGATGGCAATGCTCTGCGGTGCCGGAATTAAAAAAGGCTTCCCGGGCAAACCATTCGTTCTTGGAATTGCAGGTCTTGCGGTATGTCACGCAGCCGGTGTGGTACAGTTTTCCATTGTAACAGGAAACACGATCCCGGCTTCCTTCCTGGCAGTTTCCGTTCCGTACATCGTAAAAGATGTGATTTCCGTTGTAGTAGCTGAAATTCTCGGTGCAGCCGTTCGAAAAGCACTGTCAGCAGCTCATGTAATGAACTACGGAACCGCAGCATAATCACAGAGCGTTTCTGAAAAACCAAAAGATAAAAACAAGAGACAGGCATCCTGACAATCTGCCAGGTGTCTGTCTTTTTCTTTGTCAAGCGGATATTCGCAATCCGCTTCGCTGCTTGCCTGATTCGGTTAAAGTATTCCGCAGCAGCAGCGGTTATTTGAAAAAACGTGCAAAATGCATTTCATACAGTTTCAAAATTTTAATGAATTCCTAAGAAAGAGGCAAGAAGGCGTTAAGGGAGATATGGTAGGATAGAAAGCAGGAAAGAACAACAAAGGGGTTTGAAACCATGAGAAAAAGAACACGAAAACACCGGGGAACAGCGGGAAAAATGGTTGGAGGTTTTCTGGCATTTTTCTGCCTGATCCTGCTGACGGCCGGAATGTTCTGGGCAATCCAGGGATATGTTTCCTATCAGAAGGCAGTGAAGGAAAAGCCGCTCGCGCAGGCAGTAGAGGAAGCCAGAAGCGGAGCACAGTGGGCTTCTCTTGAACAGGTGCCGGATCTGTACAAAAAAGCGGTGCTTGCTGTTGAGGATCATCGGTATTACACACATCACGGGATAGACTGGATCAGCATGGCGCGGGCCGTTGTACATGATATCCGCGTGATGAAACCGGAGCAGGGAGGCAGTACCATCACACAACAGCTGGTAAAAAACATGTATTACGATCAGAATAAGACATTTGCCAGGAAAGCGGCAGAGGCGTGGACGGCACTCTATGTGGAACGGCAGCTCTCGAAAGAAGAAATTCTGGAATTGTACATCAATACCATCTATTTCGGGGATGGCTACTATGGACTGAAAGAAGCATCGCTTGGCTACTTCGGGAAAGAACCGCAGGAGCTGACCGACAGCGAAGCCGTTCTCCTCGCCGGAATCCCGAATGCACCGTCCGCCTACGCGCCGTCGCGCCACGCGGATCTGGCGCTGCAGCGGGAAAAGCAGGTGCTGGCGGCAATGGTAAAATATGGATACCTGGAACAAAGTGAGACGGACAGCCTGCTGTGGGATGCGGCAGCCGATCCGGTTCTGGCACGATAGAAAGAAAAGTGAGGAAAAAAGAATGGGAAAACTGATCAGACTGGGGGCAACAGCGCTGTCCATGATTGGAATTTTGGTGATGATTCTCTGTGTGCAGGCGGCGATTTTATTTGTGAGGCTGTGCATCCGAAGAAAGCAGAAAAAAATTGAGCTGAAATAAGAGAAAGAAAAATGTGAGCAGAATTGCCGGAAGAAAAACGGTGATTCTGCTCGCGTTTTTTTCTGTGAGCAATCCGATTGCGTTTCCGCCGGGAAAAAGGTATAATGAAAAACAGGTAAAAAAATGGTAAAACAGACAGCTTTTGAGGAAAAATAAATGGAACAGAAAGACAGCGCAGAACGGATTTTAAAACAGATTCCCTATGAGATCGTGTATTCCGCCCGCAAAACGCTCGCCGTCCAGGTCAAAGCGGATGGAAGCGTGGTGGTGCGCGCACCGAAACGGATGGCAAAATACAAAATCGAAGCATTCTTAAAAGAAAAACAGGATTGGATTCACACACACCGGGAAAAAGCGTTGGCGGCCGCAGAGCAGAAAGCAGCGAACCGTCTGACGGAAGCAGAACGAAAAGCGGCGGTTAAACGTGCGGCGCAGATGCTGGCGGAAAAGACGGCACATTTTGCAAAAGAGATGGGCGTAACGTATGGCAGAATCACAATTCGTGAGCAGAAAACCCGCTGGGGCAGCTGCAGCAGCGCCGGAAACCTGAACTACAACTGGAAACTGGTGCTGATGCCGGAGCGCGTGATGGATTACGTCGTTATCCACGAGCTGGCGCACCAGAAAGAGATGAACCATTCCGCGCGGTTTTACGCGGTGGTGGCACAGCAGATGCCCGATTACAAAGTGTGGCAGAGCTGGCTGAAGGAGCATGGAAGAGAGTACTGAAAAAGAGAGGCAAAACAAATGATACTGACCGAAGAAAAAACATATATCATCAATGTGACGGAAGTCGATACCGACGCAGAGCTCGGTTTAAATAAGAAAGATATTATGATCAAATACACGAATCTGGAGCTGCTGCACGCGGTTCTTGCAAGCACGATGCCGTACGGCCGTCTGTCGGCGCGCTACCGCGGAAAACGGAAGGCGGAGCTGCAGTCACGGATTGCGATGGTGGAGAGTGTGCTCGAAACACGCGGCGACCAGCTGGTAAAAGCGGAGCAGATTATGTATCTCGACACGGCGGAGCGCAGTGCAATCTGTCATTATCTCGGCATCATCTACACGCGGCTGATTGCGCAGAAGCTGTACGGAATTGACTGTATGGTACCGCTGAACCTGATCGAGCAGCCGGGGGAGAAAAAATTTGTAAAATACAACGGTGCATACCGCCAGGATCTGATCGGATACGGAAAGCAGAACGCATGGAGCGTCTGGGAGCCGGTCGGCAGGAGCGAGAACAGCCAGGCGGCCTTTGGAAACGGATGCCGGGCGGCGTCGGAGATCGAGAAGATCAATGAAAATCCGCTGGCGAAGAGTGCGGCGTGCATGACGTATTACGAGAGAGGCTATCTGAATGCCGTTGTAAAAGAGCCGGAGCGGACCGGGGACGGTACACTTTGGTTTCCAGAGGAGAATTATTTCAAGGCATATTATCAGCCGTTTTTCGAGCTGTTTGCGGACGAACAGCCGGGTGAGCTGTACGGAAGCAGCGGCGGCTTTGAACTGGAGCTGACTCTGCCGTGGACGGAGGAAGGAAAACGCGGCTTCCGCCATCTGCAGATCGGAACGGATCCGGTGACGATTGCATTGATGCGGGAAGGGAAGTACGATCAGATCTTAAAGCGGATGGAAAACGTTTTGGATTTATCAAAAGAGTGCAGATTCTGCGGGGAAGATGGCATCTGGGTAGGCGCAGAGTAAAGGTCATCGGAAGTGCCGAAGCTGTCGGGGATGATGGTACACAGATTCTGTGTGGGAAAAGCGAAAAAGAAAGGACAAGAGCAATGGCAAAAGAAATGGAAACTCTAAAGGACGAAGGGCTGCAGGGGAATGAAACGATAGAGGAAGCAATTCTGGGACTGCAAAAGGAGCCGACGCCGGAACTGCTGGCACATGTGCTGACGGTAATCCGCCGCAGAATGAAAGAGGGCGGACAGGCGATTCTTTCCGTGGAACCGCCATCCGGCGACGATCAGATCCGGATCGGAACGGTAAAGAGCGCAGACGGAAAAGTCTGGTGGGCCGCGTTTACGAGCTTTGATGAGGAATTAAAGGGCGCCGGCAGCGTGAAATCCACGTTTCTCGTGAGCCTGGAACAGCTGATCCACATGGCATCCGAAACAAAGGAGATCAGCGGTGTGATTTTCAATCCGTGGAACCGCACGATCATGCTGGATCATACGCTGCTTTCGATTATCATCGGGGAAGAGAATGCGGGGCACTGAATTGCCGAAAGGAAAAAAGCAAGCACAGAAAGACTCCGAGGGTACATTATTATTTTAAGGAGGTTTTACATCATGGAGGGTTTTCAGGTAACAGAAATCGGGGAAAAAATTTACTGTATTTTGGACGCAGGAAATTCATCGTTCTATGTAGTAGAAGGTGAAGAAAAAGCGGCTGTCATTGATACCGGCATTACGGCAGGCACAAAGATTCTGCCGGTGATCCGTGAGCTGACGGACAAGCCGCTTCTGCTGGTCATCACGCATGCGCATCCGGATCACATGTATCACATGGATGAGTTTGATGAGGTGTACATGTGCCACGATGAAAAGAAGATGGATCCAGAGACGCTTGTGATGCTGACAGCGGGAAAATTAAAACCGTGGGAGGAGATTCATGACATCCGTACCGATTCCGTGATTCCGCTCGGCGGCACAGAGCTGGCCGTCTGTCAGACACCGGGCCATACGCCGGGCAGCGTTGTTGTGCTGGAGACGAAACAGAATTACCTGTTCACCGGAGATGCGATCGGAAGCGGCTGCGGTGTCTGGATGCAGGTGCCGGGCGGAACGAGCCTGGAAGAGTATTACGATGGTCTGGTTGGTCTGATGGCGTGGCTGGTGAAAAAGGGCGGCCGCATGAAATTCTTCGGCGGTCATCACACGCAGGTGTTTGAATCGACGGCGCATCCGGTTTACAATCCGCTCAGCCTCGGTGTTCTCGCAGATCTCATCGACCTTGTGGATCAGGTGATCCACGGCGAAAACCTAGGACGGCCAAGCAATGCGAAGCCGTTTTCGAAAGAACAGGTCCGCTACGCGTCGTACGGCCGCGCAGAAATGCAGTACTGTGCATCGCGGATTCACCGAAAATAAGCGCGTGAAATCTTAAAACTTCCATAAGAAGAAAGGTTTTTGCCCACGGCGGCTTGACAAAATAAAAAAACGCGATTATGATAAATGCAGTTTCTATTCCAACAGAAAAAGAAAAGGTTATGAGGAAGAGGAGTACATGGCAGGCCCCAAAAGAGAGGATGGTTCACCGGCTGAAAGGCTGTCCGGGAAGGTGGTCATGGAAGGTAGCTTCTGAACCGGAGAGCTGAAAAGCACAGAAGATGTGATGATTAGGTTCTCACGCATGAGTCACGTTACAGACTCCGAAACGAGATACAAATTAAGGTGGTACCGCGGAATTTTCGCCCTTTGCATGCATGTTATGTGTATGTGAAGGGCGTTTTTGATTTAAGACAAGCCTCTGCGGGAATAAATACCACAATACACCAAACATAAAAGGAGGATCTCATGAGCAAAGAACTCGCAAAGACCTACGATCCGAAGGGACTCGAGGACAGACTGTATCAGAAATGGCTGGATAAAGGATATTTCCACGCCACTGTAAACCCGAACAAAAAACCGTTTACCATTATGATGCCGCCTCCGAACGTAACCGGACAGCTTCACATGGGCCATGCACTCGACAACACCATGCAGGATATTCTCTGCCGTTTCAAACGGATGGAGGGATATGAAGTCCTCTGGCAGCCGGGAACCGACCATGCGGCGATTGCAACCGAGGTAAAAGTTACCAATATGCTCAAAGAGCAGGGCATCGACAAAGATGAAATCGGACGCGAAAAATTCCTGGAGCACTGCTGGGAGTGGAAGAAAGAGTACGGCGGACGCATCAACAGCCAGTTAAGAAAGATCGGCTCCTCCGCAGACTGGGAGAGAGAACGCTTCACCATGGACGAGGGATGCTCCAAAGCCGTAGAAGAAGTATTCTGCCGTCTGTATGAAAAAGGATGGATCTACAAAGGAAGCCGCATCATCAACTGGTGCCCGGTATGCCAGACTTCCATCTCCGATGCAGAGGTTGAATATCAGGAGCAGGCAGGCCACTTCTGGCACATCAACTACCCGGTAGTTGGAGAAGAAGGCCGCTTCGTAGAAATCGCAACGACCCGTCCGGAGACTCTGCTCGGCGATACTGCCGTAGCTGTCAATCCGGAGGATGAAAGATACACCGATATTGTAGGAAAAATGCTGAAACTGCCGCTGACCGACCGTGAAATCCCGGTTATCGCAGATGCTTACGTAGACAAAGAGTTCGGAACCGGATGCGTTAAAATTACACCGGCACACGACCCGAACGATTTTGAGGTAGGAAAACGCCACAACCTCGAAGAGATCAACATCTTAAACGATGACGGAACCATGAACAACAAGTGCGGCAAATACGCCGGCATGGACCGCTACGAGGCAAGAAAAGCCATGGTAGAGGATCTCGAAAAGCTTGGTCTTCTGGTAAAGGTTCAGGATCACGTTCATAACGTAGGAACTCACGACAGATGTAAGACAACCGTAGAGCCGATGATCAAACCGCAGTGGTTTGTAAAAATGGCAGATATGGCAAAAGCTGCCAGCGAAGCAGAGAAGAACGGCGAAGTAAACTTCATCCCGGACCGCTTCAGCAAAATTTATCAGAACTGGCTGAATAACATCCATGACTGGTGTATTTCCCGTCAGCTCTGGTGGGGCCACCGCATCCCGGCTTACACCTGTGATGACTGCGGCGAGATCACCGTTGTAAGAGGCGGAATGCCGGAAAAATGCCCGAAATGCGGCAGCACCCATCTCACCCAGGACCCGGATACCCTGGACACCTGGTTCAGTTCTGCTCTGTGGCCGTTCTCCACGTTAGGATGGCCGGAGAAAACACCGGAATTTGATTACTTCTATCCGACCGACGTACTCGTAACCGGATACGACATCATCTTCTTCTGGGTTATCCGTATGGTATTCTCCGCACTGGAGCAGACCAAACAGGTTCCGTTCCACCACGTACTGATCCACGGACTCGTTCGTGATTCCCAGGGACGCAAGATGAGTAAATCCCTCGGAAACGGTATCGATCCGCTCGAAGTCATTGACAAATACGGTGCAGATGCTCTCCGTCTGACTTTGATGACCGGTAATGCACCTGGAAACGATATGCGTTTCTACTGGGAGCGTGTAGAAGCCAGCCGTAACTTCGCAAACAAAGTATGGAACGCTTCCAGGTTCATCATGATGAACCTGGAAAAAGCAGAAGTTCCGTCTGAAATGCCAAAAGACAAACTGACACTGGCAGATAAATGGATTCTTTCTAAGGTAAACACGCTGGCAACGGAAGTAACGGACAACATGGACCGCTACGAGCTCGGTATCGCCGTACAGAAGGTTTACGACTTTATCTGGGAGGAGTTCTGCGACTGGTACATCGAGATGGTAAAACCGCGTCTGTACAGCGAGACCGACGAGACGAAGGGCGCTGCACTGTGGACCTTAAAAACCGTTCTTGGCAATGCATTAAAGCTGCTGCATCCGTTTATGCCGTTCATCACAGAGGAAATCTACTGCACACTGAATCCGGACGAGGATTCCATCATGATCGCCGCATGGCCGAAAGAGACCGAAGACTTTGCATACGCAGAGGATGAGGCAGCCGTTGAGATGATGAAAGAGGCGGTAAGAAGCATCCGTGGTGTCCGCACCAGCATGAATGTACCGCCGTCAAAGAAGGCAAGCGTATTCGTTGTAACGGAAGATGCTGCTGTACAGGAAACCTTCAAAAACGGTGCTGTATTCTTCGGAACTCTGGCAGGAGCAAGCGAAGTTCACGTACAGGCAGACAAAGCCGGCATCGCAGACGATGCGGTATCCGCAGTGATCCCGCAGGCAACGATCTACATTCCGTTTGCCGAGCTGGTTGACCTGGAAAAAGAGATCGCCCGCCTTACGAAAGAGGAAGAGCGTCTGACAAAAGAGATCGCACGTTCCAACGGCATGCTTGGCAACCCGAACTTTATCAACAAAGCTCCGGAAGCAAAAGTTCAGGCAGAGAAAGAAAAACTGGCGAACTATCAGCAGATGATGGAGCAGGTTCAGACAAGATTGGAGCAGCTGAAAAAATAAATGAATAAAGAAAGAAAACTGCATGGAAACAAGGAAACCGTAGTGAAAGTCTGCAACTGGCTCTCGTTGCCGCTGCAGGCTCTGGGGTGCTGTATTCTGTACCTGGTGATTGAAGCATTTTCCCGCCATTCGCTTGCGGCAGCGTGGAGCTACATGGTGGAAAGTCCCTGGGTCTTTTTGTATAATGCATTTTTGATCTTCACTACTTTTATGGTAGTTTATCTGTTCCGCAGACGTGTGCTGGTGCGGCTCATCATGAGCTGTTTCTGGCTGCTGCTCGGTATCATCAACGGTGTGATTCTGGCGAACCGCGTCACACCGTTTACCGGGCCGGATTTGCGGAACTTAAGCGATGGTGCCAAGGTCGTGACGAAGTATCTGTCGAAAGGTACCATGATCCTCGTTGCGGCAGCTCTTGTGGCATTATTGGCATTTTTTGTATGGGTCTGGATCAAAGGACCGAAATTTCAGGGGAAAATCCGCTGGTATCTGAATGTGCCGTTGATTGCTCTGGTAATTGTACTCTTTACGGGAGCAACGAATCTGGCGCTTGCAAAGCGTGTGCTTTCCAGCTATTTCGTCAACATCGCATTTGCCTACCAGGATTACGGCTATCCGTACTGTCTGGCAGTCACCCTGTTTGATACGGGAATTTCAGAGCCGAACGGCTATTCCGAACAGCTCGTGAAACAGATTGAGACGAGTGAAGGCGAACAAAAAGAGGATGATACGGTAAAACCGAATATTATCTTTTTGCAGCTGGAGTCCTTTTTCGATCCGGAGCTGGTTAATTTCCTCAACATTTCCGAGGACCCGATCCCGTATTACCGGCAGCTGATGAAGGATTATTCTTCCGGTTATCTCCGTGTGCCGGTGGTGGGAGCCGGAACAGCAAACACAGAGTTTGAAACTATTTCCGGCATGAGCCTCCGGTATTTCGGAGCGGGTGAGTATCCGTACAAATCGGTGCTTTCAGAGGAGACGTGTGAGAGTGCGCCGTATGTTTTAAAGAATCTTGGCTATGCGACCCATGCGATCCACAACAATGAAGCAAACTTCTATTCCAGAAGAAGTGTGTTCTCGCGTCTTGGTTTTGATACCTTTACCTCGGAGGAATATATGCCGGATATCTCGGATGTGACGGCGACAGGATGGGTAAAAGACCATATTCTGACAAAAGAGATCATAAAAACGCTCGATGCGACAGACGAACCGGATTATATCTATACGATTTCGGTACAGGGCCACGGTGATTATCCGACAGAGCCGGTGCTTGACGATCCGGAGATTACAGTGACAGGCGCGGAAGACCGGGAAAAAAATAATTACTCCTGGGAATATTATGTAAATCAGATTCATGAGATGGACATATTTGTCAAAGAGCTGACGACAAAGCTTGCGGATTATCCGGAGCCGGTGGTACTTGTGATGTACGGGGACCATCTGCCAACGATGGGACTGAAAGTAGAAGATCTGGAGAACCGCTATCTGTATCAGACCGAATACGTGATCTGGGATAACATGGGACTGAAAAGGAAACAGGAAAACATTGCTTCCTACCAGATTGCAGCAGAGGTTATGAACCGTGTGGGAATTCATGACGGAACCATTTTCCGGTATCATCAGACGAGACGGAATACGAAGAATTATCAGGTGGATCTCGAGGTGCTGCAGTATGATATGCTGTATGGAAAACGGTACGTTTACGGAGAAGACGGAGAGACACCGTATGAGCGTGTGAAGCTGCAGATGGGTGCTCTGCCGGTAACACTGGAACGAATCGAAAAATCCGGAGAAGATACCTGGTATTTTTACGGAGAAAACTTTACGGCATCGAGCCGTGTGGAAGTCAACGAGGAGATACAGGATACCGTTTATGTCAGCCCGTCGATTCTGATGGTGCATAGTCTGACCCTGGAAGACGGTGATCAGATTACAATCGCGCAGCAGAGCAACAGCTCGACGAAGAAGGTGCTGACAAGGACAGAGCCGATGATGTATGAAGAGCCAAAAACGGTATCTACACCGACGCCGATGCCGAACCCGGACAGCACGAAAACAGATGTGACGCAGGAAAATGCCAATACGAGCACTGCGCCGCAGGATGAACTGACGGCAGCGCCGTCCGGTGCGCCGGAGGGCGAAGGCGACAAGATTGAGCCGTCAAAAACAGAAAACAGCGATAAACCGGCCGAAGACGGCGGTCTGCAGAATTAAAAAGAGTGTCCGAAAGATCATACAGTGGGGCGGATTTTGACGTCCCACTGTATCTTTTTACGGGGAAAGTCGAAAAGTCGGGACAAAATTTTGAAAATTGCTATGGACATATCCGGTCACTCGATTATAATGATACTAGTACATCGTTTTCGAAATAACTATACCACTCACTTGTCTGCAAATCCGATTGCACAGGCATAAAAGCCTCGGCGTAGCCCGCTACGCCTACATTTTTATACCTGCACACTCGAATCTGCATCCTGCGTGATTGGTATAGTTATTTACGAAACGATGTACTAGGGTCTGAAAGCAGCCCTAAAATACTGAAGAATGGTGAAATAAGGTGAATTATACAGAAGCAGTTGATTATATCGAAACAATACCGAAATTTACGGTGAAGCATCCGCCGGAACATACGAGGGAGCTTCTTTCGCGCCTTGGGAATCCGCAGGAAGGGATCAAAATTATCCATGTGGCGGGCACGAACGGAAAGGGAAGCGTCTGCGCGTACTTGAATGCGATGCTGCTTGCAGGCGGCAAAAAGACAGGACTTTTTACCTCCCCGCACCTTGTACGCATCAACGAGCGGTTCCAGATCAACGGGGAAGATGTGTCGGATGAGCAGTTTCTTAACGCATTTCTCAAAGTGGAAAAAGCAGCCAAAGAATACGAGGCGGAGGGCGAAGGCCATCCGAGCTATTTTGAGACGCTGTTCCTGATGGGAATGCTGATTTTCAAAGAAGCCGGCGTGGAATACCTGGTCATGGAGACCGGCCTTGGCGGACGGCTGGATGCGACAAATGTGGTCGAAAAGCCGCTGGCATGCATCATCACGTCCATCAGCCGCGACCACACCGAGTATCTCGGCGACACCCTCGAGGCGATTGCGGGAGAGAAAGCCGGCATCATCAAAGCCGGTGTCCCGGTGATCTACGACGCCAGCCAGCCAGGTCCGGCTTCTGTCATTGCCGCAAAGGCGAAAGAGATGGGAAGCCCGGCATGGCCGATGGAGCCGTCGTTCTATGAGATGAAAACACAGAGCCGCGAGGGAATCACCTTTACCTTTGCATACCCGGGCGGCGAAAAAGCAGAGCTTGCGATTCCGTACGTGGCAAAATACCAGATGATGAATGCAAGCCTTGCATTCTACACGATGCATATTCTGCAGGACGTGCACGACATTCCTAAGAACGTGCTTGCGGAAGGCCTTTCGAAGATCAAATGGCCGTGCCGTATGGAAATGGCTGCGCCGGGCGTCATCATCGACGGCGCGCACAACGAGGACGGCATTGCACAGTTTGTCAGCACGGCAGGCTATTTTGCGAAAGAAAACGAGATCACGATTCTGTTCACGGCAGTTGCAGACAAGCACTATCATGAGATGATCGGTGAAATCTGCGAGGGCATCCATCCGTCTCATGTTGTTGCAACGCAGATCGACGGAAGCCGCGTCGTACCGGCGGAAGTGCTTGCAGAGGACTTCAGAAAAGCAGGATGCACGGATGTCTGCGCGGAACCGGAGATCGGGGCAGCATATGAGAAGGCACTGGGCAAAAAGGGCAGCGGCATGCTGTTCTGCGTGGGTTCTCTGTATCTGGCGGGCGAACTGAAAGCATATCTTGCAAAGCGGAATGGTTAGCGAATACAGGAAGGAATTTTTTGTTTATGTTAAATTACGAAGAAGAACTGAAGAAGTTTAAACCGTGTCTCGATGTGGACGAGGTGGAGGATGCGATTTACAGCCGTGATCTGACGGATGTGATCGACATTTTGAAAGAAATGATGAAAAACGACAGGCCAGAACAGGAAAACGAGACAGAAGCGGAAAAGGAAGAGTAAGGTGCCGGAATGAACTGTATGAATTGTAAATCGGTTGTGGACGTCGGAATGGAGATCTGTCCCAACTGTGGTTTTAACCTGAGGGTACAGAGAAAATGTTTTTCTCTTTCGAATATGTATTACAATCTGGGCCTCGACAAGGCAGAGATCCGGGATCTTTCCGGAGCGATCGATATGCTGCGGCGGAGCCTGAAGTTTAACAAATACAATATCCATGCGCGGAACTTGTTAGGCCTTGTCTATTTTGAGACGGGTGAAGCGGTTGCGGCGTTAAGTGAGTGGATCATCAGCAAGAATATTATGCCGGAGAATAATGTGGCGACGGAGTATATTGCGACGCTGCAGGCGGAGCAGGCGAAGCTGGATATGATCAATCAGACGATCAAGAAATACAACAGTGCGCTGAAATGCTGCCGCGAGAACAATGAGGATGTGGCTGCAATCCAGCTGCGCAAGATCCTGAACCAGAATCCGAAGCTGATCAAGGGATATCATCTGCTGGCGCTGATTTATATTCACAAGGGTGAGTATGAGAAAGCGCGGAAGATTCTGAAAAAGGCGGCGAAAATTGACAAGACGAACTCGACGACGCTTCGTTTCCTGAAGGAGGTTGATTTCCAGACGGGTACGCAGACGTCGCTGGAGCCGCGGCGGTTCGGCCGCAGGGAGCGCACGGAGGAGCAGCGCGAGGACGAGCGTGAGCGTGTGGTAAGCGGGGATACGGTGATTATTCCGCCGACGTTCCGCGAGACGTCTACAGCGGCAACGATGCTGAATATCGGTATTGGGCTGGTGCTTGGCGCACTGGTTGTGTGGTTCCTGATCGGGCCTGCGAATACGCAGCGAATTAACCGGCAGGCGGACGAGAAGGTTGTGGAATACAGCGGCAAGATGGCGAGCCAGGAGGCCCAGCTGAACCAGCTCCAGAGCCAGGTGGATTCTCTGAACGAAACGACGGCTTCTGCGCAGCAGCAGATCCAGACGGCACAGGATACGGCGGCTTCCTACGAGAACCTTTTAAAGGCTGTGGAAGCGCAGCAGCAGGGCAACACGAGCAACGCAACAAACGCACTGACCGAGGTCAACCCGGAGGTGCTTTCTGTGGACGCAAAGGCTGTGTATGACACTATTTACAAGAGCATGCAGTCGTCTATGTTCCAGGAGCTTTCGCAGTCGGGTGTGAATGCATTTGACGATGCGAATTACACTGAGGCGATTGATAAGCTTTCGAAGGCTAAGAATATCAACGACAGTGACTATACGGTGCTTAACTATCTGGCGCATGCGTATCGGCTGAGTGGGGATACCGATAATGCGATTTCGGTGTTCCAGGAGATCATCGATAAGTTCCCGGGAACCCAGAAGGCTACTAAGGCCGAGCAGCAGATTGAGGTGCTGGGGGGGACTGTGAAGACGGAGGAATAGTGAGGACGGACGTCCACGGGGCAGAATGCCGCAGGAGATGCGGCGCTGTTTCGTCGGGCTGATACCACTGACTACGCGGAGGGTGCGTGGGACGAAGGGCAAAAAAGTATAAAAGTGAGAAGATAAAACACAAAAGATGAAATTCGCTTTACGGCGAAAAATCTTTTGTGTTTTTTATTTTATGACAGGAAAGAGGGAGGATAGGAAATGGATAATCGTGTTTGGGTGAAGGATGCGGTGATGACGATTCGGCTTCCGGAAGAGGTGGATCATTTTGTGGCTGACCGGCTTCGGGAGGAGGCGGGGGAGATTTTGGTGGAGAGGAATGTGAGGGAGGTGGTGTTTGATTTTCGGAAGACGGTGTTTATGGACAGTTCGGGGATTGGACTGGTGATGGGGAGGTTTCGGGAGATGGAGCTGATTGGCGGGAAGGTGAGAGCGGTGCATGTGGGAGAGCGGATGCGGAGGATTCTGGTGATGTCGGGGGTGACGCGGGTGATTGAGGTGGAAGAGGAGAAGACGTGGAAGTAGGTTTTGGACGGGGAGTGGGCAGAAAGGGGAATGGGATGATGCGAGAAAGGATGAAAACAGAAGAGAAGATGCGGTGGAATACGATGACGCTGGAATTTGAGAGCCGTCCCTGCAATGAGAGTTTTGCGCGGGTGTCTGCGGCGGCGTTTCTGGCGCAGCTGAATCCGACGGTGGAGGAAGTGGCGGATGTCAAGACGGCGATTTCGGAGGCGGTTACGAATGCGATGATTCACGGATACCGGCAGGAAAAAGGGAAAATTCAGATGAAGTGTGTGCTGGATCTGGAGGAGAAGGTGTTTCAGGTGACGGTAAAAGATACCGGCGTCGGGATTGAAAATGTGGAGAAGGCGATGGAGCCGATGTTTACGACCTGCCCGGAGCTGGAGCGGTCGGGGATGGGGTTTTCGTTTATGGAGGCGTTTATGGATGAGCTGGAAGTAAGGTCGCATCCGGGATGGGGGACGGAAGTGGTGATGAAACGGAAAATCGGTGTGCATCCGGAAATGTAAGGGCCGGATCGGAAGTCATAGGAGTCAGAATGCATGGAACATACGCTTGCCCTGATCGAAAAGGCACACGAAGGGGATAAAGCGGCAAGGGATACACTGGCAGAGGAAAATATGGGACTGGTCTGGAGCATGGTGAGGCGGTTTGCAAACCGCGGGGTGGAGATGGAGGATCTGTGCCAGATCGGGAGCATTGGGCTGTTGAAGGCGATTGATAAATTTGATCCTTCGTTTGAAGTCTGTTTTTCGACGTATGCGGTTCCGATGATTGCGGGGGAGATCCGGCGGTTTCTGCGGTCGGAGGGGATGGTGAAGGTGAGCCGCCCGATCCGGGAACTGGCGTGGAAAGCGTATGCGGTGCGGGAGCGGCTGGAGCGGGAGAACGGGCGCGATCCGACGCTGGCGGAGATAGCGGGGGAGCTTGATGTTACCGTGGAAGAAATCGTGGAGGCGATGGAGTCCGGCGCGGAGGTGGAATCGCTGCAGAAAACCATCTATCAGGGGGAAAACCACGATATTTCTCTGATGGACCGCATTCCGGAAAAAGAGAACGGGCAGGAAAAGCTGCTGAACCGGATTTTCTTGGAAGAGCTGTTGGGACGACTGCCCGCGAAGGAGCGGCAGCTCATCTACATGCGCTATTTTCAGGACATGACGCAGGCGCAGATCGCCGGAAAACTGGGGATTTCGCAGGTGCAGGTGTCGCGGATGGAAAAGAAGATTCTGCGGCAGATGCGGATGGAAAACAGCTGAGAAGCTGTCTTTTGTGTAAAAGAAAAAAACGCAGCAAGGCTTCCTGGTTGCCACCTGTAGTAAGACAAGAAAAGAGCCGGAACGAAAAGGAAAAGAACGATGGTGAAAAGGATCCCCCAAAAAAGGAGACACAGCATCGTTCTTTTTTCTTGTGTTCTGAATTTATGTGCTGTAAAATATTTTTATCGTGTTCTTTTTGACCGAGTCAGGCAAGTAGCGAAGCGGATTGCGAATATCCGCGTTGACAAACAGAGCATCGAGGGGAGCTGTTTTCCGCTATTTGTAACGATTCAGAGCCATGAGAAAGAAACGAGGAGAATCGCAGCACGCAAATTTACATCGGGAGGAAGCAAAAACATGGAAAACAATGGATTACAGCAATTAAAAGAAAATATCGCAAAGGTCATGATCGGAAACGAGCGCACGATTGAGCTTGTCCTGACCTGCCTTGTTGCCAAAGGTCATATCCTGCTCGAGGATGTCCCGGGAACCGGAAAAACGGTCATGGCGAAATCCCTTGCGAAATCCGTCGAGGCAGAGTTCGGCCGCATCCAGTTCACACCGGACTTACTGCCGTCCGATGTCACCGGTCTCAATTATTTTGATGCCAAAAGCGGAGAGTTCGTCTTCTCGAAAGGCCCTGCCTTCTGCAACATTCTGCTTGCCGATGAGATCAACCGTGCAACGCCGAAGACGCAGAGCAGCCTTCTCGAGTGCATGGCTGAGCGCCAGATCACCGTGGACGGTGTGACACGGCCGCTCGAGGAGCCGTTCCTCGTCATCGCCACGCAGAACCCGCTCGAGACACTCGGAACCTTCCCGCTGCCGGAGGCGCAGATGGACCGTTTTTTAATGAAACTTTCGATGGAAGCATTAAGCCCGGCGGAAGAGATACAGATGATCGCCCGTTTTCTGACCGAGGAGCCGCTCGCCGAGCTGTCGTCCGTCTGCCAAAAAGAAGAAATCCGTGCCCTGCAGGAGGCGTGTAAAGAAGTCTATCTGCATCCGGAACTGGTACAGTATCTCGTCCGCATCGTACAGGAGACGAGAGTCAACAGCAAAATTGCAAGCGGTGTGAGCCCGCGTGGAACACTCGCATTTTTACGTGCCGTACAGGGCCACGCGCTGGTGCAGGGACGAAACTACGTTGTGCCGGAGGACTTCAAGACCGTGGCTGTTCCGGTACTCGCACACCGTCTCACCATGCAGATCGGCGCAGACGACGGAAGAGCCGCAGAATCGGTGATCGAGGAAATTTTAAACCGCATCGATCTGCCGACCGAAAACTGGTCAGGAAGGTAACGGACTATGCTTCTTTTATTACTATTTGGAATGGCGCTCGCCTGGTTTCTGCAGAAAAAGCTGTACCAGAAAAACTGGCAGAAAAATCTGAAAATCCAGGTCAGCTTCCAGGATTCCGCGATCTATGAGGGCGAGGAGAGTACGTTAAAAGAGGTCGTCGTAAACGACAAACTGCTGCCGATTCCGGCACTCGAGCTTGGCATTTCGATGAGCCGCAATCTGGAATTCGACCGCGAGGCAAAAGCAAACGCGAGCATCACCGACCAGAGCTACAAACGCGATGTCTTTTCGTTCCTGTTTCATCAGCAGGTCACGAGAACACTGCCGTTTCAGGCGAAAAAACGAGGATTCTACGAAATCACCGGTGCGCATGCCGTAGCGTACGATCTCTTTTTCCGGGAGGGTCTTTACAGCGATTACCCGCAGCAGACACAGATGTACGTTTACCCGCGCCAGGTCGATACTGCACGGATTCAGATGATCTGCCGTGCCGTGTCGGGTATGGTCCTGTCACGGAATCGCCTGTACGAGGACCCGTTTGAATTTTCAGGTATCCGCGATTACCGGAAAGAAGACCCGATGAACCGCATCAACTGGAAATCGTCGGCACGGATGGGAGATCTGATGGTCAACCAGTTTGACGCGACGACGAGCGTGGAAGTTACGGTGCTTCTCGATATCGAGGACGCCAACATTCTGCGCGAGGAAGCGCAGGTCGAGGAGAGCATCCGCATCACGTCTTCGCTTGCGGCGCGGATGGTGAAAAACAAGATGAATCTGTGGGTGAAGAGCAATGCGAAAGATGAGGAGACCGGCGAGGAGCTGCGTGTCCATCTGGCAGCGGGCGCCGGAAAAACAGCGGAGCTGAACCGGAAACTGGCGTGCGTGCAGCTTGGGGGCAATCTCACAGGCAGCGCGGAGTTTCTGCACAAAGAGGCGGAAAAAGAGCTCACCGGCCACACCTACGTTGTCGTATCCAAAAACAGAACCGATGAGGTCCGTGAGGCGCTTCATCTGCTCTCCGGTGCGCAGAACCAGGTGCTGTGGGTGATTCCGTATCTGCCGGGCGAAGAAGTTCCGTCGGAGCAGAACCGTGCGTACACCGCAATCGGCTGGGAGGTGAAACCATGGAAATAAAAAAGACACCGGTACAGATCCCGCTGACCTGGCTTCATGTCTGGCTTTTATTCGCCGGCATCTATGGCTTTGCCGCTGGTTTTCTGGAGCTGACGGGAAGGGAGGCGCTGTATTTCTGCGCCATATCCTTATTGCTGCTGATTCCGGCCGCCGCAAGCTGGATTCTGATCCGGAAAACGAAAGCACTCTGGCAGTTTCTGCTTGGCGGAATTGCGGTCTGCGCGGTGACGTATCTGGCAGCGAAATTTTTCTGTTCCCTGTTCAGTGTGCAGGCGGCAGCGGTAATTGAAGCGGCTGTGGCGGCAAACGATGGAAAAAACAAGTTTGAGAACGGTATTTCTCCTGCATTTCTGGAGAGCCTTTCCGGCGTGATGACGGGTCTTATGGCCGCTGTGATTTTCCTGATCCGCGGCTATGTCAGAATCCGCAAAGGCCAGTTAAAGAAAGCAGCGCAGGAACTGCCGGCCGGCTCAATGCCGCTGGCGGATATGGAAGCGTGGGAGATCCCGACGCTCCTCGATGAGCCAAAGCCCCTTCATTTTCTCTGGTTTATGATACAGTATGTGATCGGTGTGCTGATAAAAATGCCGTTCTACTGGCATCTGATCTACTGGTTTTTCTTTGCAGATGTATTCTTGTGCTTCTTCTGCCAGTACCTCGACGGCATGCACGGGTTCATCCGTGACCATCAGAAAATCGCCAATCTCCCGGTGGAGACGATGCAGCGGACGGGAAAACTGATCCTGAAAATTGCAGTACTCCTTCTGGTACTGTTCGTGCTCCCATCGGCGCTCTACGGAAAGGATCCGATTGCGGAGGCGATCGCAGGTTATGAGCCGAAAGAGCTGGAAAGCGATCTTACGATCGAAACACCGGAGGCCGAGACGCCGCAGGGCATGGAGCAGGCCGATCTGTCCGATATGCTGGGGGACAAAGAGTACAAACCGATGCCGCAGTGGATCCAGAATCTTTTTACGGCGGTCATGTATCTTGTGATGGTTGCCGTCGGAATCGCGGTTCTGCGGGCGATTTACCAGAGCGTAAAAAATGCGGGAAAAGCCTTCTCAGAGGATGAGGAGGACGAAGTTCTCTTCCTGCATCAGGGAAACGACGAACGGGAAAATCTGCCGTGGCGGCGGGAAAAGAAAGAGGGCTATCTCTCCCCGAATATGCGTATCCGCCGGCAGTATAAAAAAACGATCAAAAAAGCCGGAAAATACCAGCCGACCGGAGCCGAAACCCCGGCGGAACTGGAAGAGAGAAACGAGCTTTCCGGCGATGGCATGAGACGGCTGCATGACGGCTATGAAAAAGCCCGTTACAGCTGCGAGGGCTGCACAAAAGAAGAGGCGGAAGCGCTGCGGAACTGATTTAAAACCAGTTCCCGGCAGCGGTCCACAGCCAATAGAGAAAGCCGAGCAGCCAGCTTGCAAAGACACCGTACAGAATGACAGGTCCGGCGATGGTGAAAATTTTCGCACCGATGCCGAAGACCTGTCCTTCTTTTTTATATTCAATCGCAGGAGCTGCAACCGAGTTGGCAAAGCCGGTGATCGGGACGAGCGCACCGCAGCCGGCAAAGGTGACGATTTTCTGATAGATGTTGAGGCCGGTTAAAATCACACTGCTAAGGATCAGAATCAGCGAGCACCAGGAGCCGGCGTCATCTTTGCTGAGCGAGAACTGCGTTTTGCCGATATGGAGCAGAATCTGCCCCACGACACAGATCAGACCGCCGACGATAAAGGCTTTTGCCATATTGCAGAAGAGATTCTGCTTTGGCGTCACCTCTTTGACAAACTGTTCGTATTCTTTTTTGGCCCGTTCACTTTTTAAACTCTGCATCACATCTTACCTCCAGTTCTTATTGAAATCCACTTGCAAAATAATAGAGAGAGCCTGCGATTTTCCCTGCCGCCATGCAGAGAATTACAAACGGCAGTCCGCGCGTCAGTCCGATCCGGCGGCAGAGGATCGAAAACAGGTTGACGACTTCGCCGAGCGCGATGATCCAGCTTCCCAGATAAATGCCCGCAAAAAGCCAGAACACACCGGCCGTCCAGGAGGGCAGGGAAAACGAGAAGGTGCCAAGCGAGAAAAGATCGCCGAACAGCGCCCCGGCCATACAGCAGCATTCGTAAAAACGCAGGCTCCCTGCTGTCTTTGTGATGCCGGCGTACCGTGTCACGATGCCAAGGCCGATCACAAGCGCGACAAGGCCGCTCGCGATGAAAAAGCCAAGGCTAAGACCGGCCATGGCCAGCAGGATCTCTGGCAGGATTCGCATGAAAAGCCTCCTTTCCTTTACCGGAGCGGTCGTTCTGTTCGATAATGGTCGTATCGATATCATCCTCGTAGACCCGCATTTCCACCTCGAGCGGCGTCGGGTCCTGCGTGAATTTCCGCCGTCCGAAATGGTTGAAATAGAGCACGACGCCAAGGCCGATGCCGATGGAATATGAAATTTCCAGCACCGAAAATCCGGGCGTCATCTGCGGGAGAAAACGGGTGTAAACATCCAAAAACAGCTCGCGGACGCCGATGTCGGTGTGGAAGGTCATAATGGAAAACGCAGTTCCGATAAACGTAAGGATGCCGACCAGAATCGTTTTGCACCAGCTGATCCAGGTGTTTTTCTGACGCGGATCCTCGTACGTTAAAATAAAATTCGGCTCGCCGATGTGGGTGACATCGACGTGCTCCTCGGCCTCCGTGACGAGGCGGACGAGGGTGGAGGCGGAGCAGACGTAGCGCCCGTATCCGTCATCGGGAAGATGCGCCACGCGGCGGACCTGATTGCGGGCGAGGACAGCGCCGTCTGAACAGGAAAGCTGCGCCACATCGCCGAGCGTCACGACGGGATTGGTGATTTTGATATTCCGCTCCGTCTGAAGATACAGCATTTCACTCATGAAAAACATTCCTCTAAAAGTTTCTGAAACAGGATTTTTGTGCTACAGCGTACAGAGTTCCCTAAAACAGGAAAATCATGCGTAAGAATGGAAAAAACGGAAATACTGAAGGTCAGAAATGGTAAGACGCAAAATAAGAAAACGGAGGAATTTGCCGATGAGACAGATGACAGGAAAGCAGAGCATCTCGTTTGCCAAAGCCGTCTATATCGAGGGCAGCGCGGCGATTGTAGGAGAAAAGGAAAAGGATGGACCGCTGGGCGAATACTTTTCGCACACGCTTTCGGACCCGATGTGCGGGCAGGAGAGCTGGGAGGAGGGCGAGAGTGAACTGCAGCTTGCCACCGCGAAGCTGGCAATGCAGAAAGCCAATGTGAGGCCGGAGCAGATCCGCATGATTTTTGCGGGCGATCTTCTGGCACAGTCAATCGCATCATCGTTCGGCCTGGTGGATCTGAACTGCCCGCTCTACGGCCTGTTCGGTGCCTGCTCGACGATGGGAGAGGCGCTTTCGCTTGGCGCGATGGCAGTCGCGGGAGGATACGGCGGCCGGGTGCGGGCGGGGCAGACGAGGTTC